>Ga0209489_108248_pt1 | contig 14475 bp, 19 predicted proteins | sample SiratrowhiteBW_FD_187527 | JGI IMG/M metagenome (GOLD analysis project Ga0209489, IMG submission 187527) | Root nodule microbial communities of legume samples collected from California, USA - Siratro white BW (SPAdes) (version 2) | ecosystem: Host-associated > Plants > Roots > Nodule | place... | reverse complement strand
TCTTTGATTGAGATCATAACCATCACCAACTTGAACTTCAAACTTACTCCCACAACACACATTTCTAGATCCTAGACTCAAGTCTTCAAACTTCAAGAAATCTTCATCCATCCTTCACATGATCTAAAGCATCTTCACTTGGTTGAATTCATCAAATCACTGCGGCAGTCCACTGGTGCTAACACCCAAGTTTCACGGTCTTGCAGGTGAGGATCCACACAAGCACCTGGAGGAATTTCATGTAGTCTGCAGTACCATGAAACTTAGAGCATTCCCATTTACAGCAATTGGAGCTTTTCTAGGGAGACCTCAACAGCAGTATAATCCTTACTCCAACACATACAACCCTAGATTGAGAGATCATCCAAATTTGAGATAGGGGCAATAAAAGTCAGAATCAAAATCAAAATTTCCATAATTCCTCCAACAACTCCAGCCAACATAGACCTCCATTCCAACATCAGAAGGAGAGTGTTGTGCAGCAAACCACACCATCTACCTCAACACCCTCCCAGCCACAAGGTGGCCCCTCCTTGGAAAAATTGATGAAATAGATGGCAACCAACAATTTGCAATTTCAGCAAAGGACTGAGGCCACAACTCAGATTCTACAGACCCAGATAGGGCAGTCGGCTAGTGTAATTAATCAGAATCAGCCTCAAGTGCCTAACAGTTTACCTTCCCAAGCAATTCCTAATCCAAATGCTAACGGGAAGAACGTGAGTGTCATTACCTTGAGGTCTGGAAAGCAAATAGTGGGACCTGCACTGGAAGAGCCAAATTCTGAAGGCGTTGGAGCTGAACATAAAGAGAAAGCCTTGGACACGACAAGCAAGATGGCAATTGAGCCTTCTATTCTTGTACCCTTTCCATAGAGATTGATCCCTTCCAAGAAAATGGCAGATGCAGCATTGGAGAAGGAAATCTTAGAAACTTTCAAAAAAGTTGAAGTCAACATTCCTCTCCTAGATGCAATCAAGCAAATTCCGAAATATGCCAAGTTCTTGAAGGAGTTATGCACCAACAAGAGGAAGCTCAAGGGTAATGAGAGAGTCAGCCTAAGTAAGAATGTTTCAACACTCATCCAACCAATGCCTAAAAAATGCAAGGATCCAGGGACGTTTTCTATTCCTTGCATCATAGGGAATTGTAGATTTGATGATTGCATGTTAGACTTAGAAGCATCCATAAATGTCATGCCCACATCCATTTTTAATTCTCTATGTCTTGGCCCCTTAAAGGCTACCAGTGTGGTCATTCAATTGGCTAACAGAAGTAACCCAATAGGCTTAGTTGAAGATGTGTTAGTTAGGGTTAATGAACTTATCTTCCTTGCTGACTTTTACATTTTAGAGATGGAGGGTGACTGCTAGGATCAAGATAGATGTTCATTCTAGAACTATGTCCATGGAGTTTAGTGATAATGTTGTTAAATTTAATATATTTGATGTCATGCGACATCCTAGAGAGGAGCATTCCATTTTACGCATTAATGTCATTGATGATTTGGTTGATGAGTTATTTGATTCTGTACATGCTAAAAGCTTGGATGTTTCTGATAAGTCTGATATTTGTTGTGAATGCAAACACAACAATACAACAATTGAATTACAAGTTTCTCCCAATTGCAATGCCTAATCACACCTATTATGCAAAACCCAATCAAGAAACTACCCAAGAACATAATACAATTCGAAAATTCATAAAAGCAGCAACCAAACACAATCAAAAGCACCAAGGAAGAACACTTATCTTCACAAGAATGCAGCTGCTGCGCAAATCAATCAAATCCAAGCAAAGCTCTTCTTCAAGTGTGAGAAATTTTCATGAGTTTTGAAAACAATTGTAATTCTTTCTCATAGTAGGTTTTCTCTCCAAGAAACTCTCTCTAAACCTTTTCAAAATCAGTGAAAACCTAATTCAATTTGAAGTCATGTCCCAAAACACGCGTTGCTGGGCTTTAAAAACACGCCAGCCCAAAACTGTCAAAAATTTAACAGGTTGAATTTGAAATTTAACATGTTAAATTTGGGTCTGCAACACTTATTTTTCCAAAACGATTTTAAAACGATATTTTCACTTAAACTTGAGTAAGAGCAATGCAAGCAATTGATAGATTGACACAAACTAATGCACGAGAGACCTAAACCAAGTAAGAACTACCCCAAACCTCGAATCTATTGTCTTCAAGGAATTTCTTCATCAAATCAACACTTTTTGGAGGATCTTCACTAGCTCCAACAATCTCCCCCAATTTGATGAAGACAATTCTTGTGGTTTGGTGGGTGATGCATTAGTCAAGCTCATGCTTTCTTCTCTCCCATACTATTAGCCCTGTAAAACTTTTTAACACAATTTCCACAACAAACCAGAACTACAGTAAAATTCAGTAGGCTAAAAATAGAAAACAACATGTTAAAAACATAACCAGTGGTTCAACAGTTCAGTTCAGCAGTTTTGCAGTTTAGGGAAAGCATGTAAATGTGTTAATTAAGGTTACAAACCACACATATTTCTCCCTGAATTGAGTTCAAGTTGGGAAGAGAATAAAAACATCAACAAAAGAACACAAAAAACAAGCACACAAAGAGTTCATTATGGAAATGCAACAGGTAATATGATGCAACAGATTAGAGGTTGAAGTTGTTCAGGGTGTCATGAATATCATCAATTTGTTGGTGCAGCTATGTGAAATGTGTAGCACAATATTCATGATGAGTTCTTTGTTCCTCTATGATTCTGTCCATCCTGAAAATCATCAACCTCTCAAAGCTGGTCATTGGCTCCTGATGTGGTGCTGGAGGCACGAATGGAAGCATAGGTGTTGTTGTAGTATCAAGAAGTTCTGCATCTTCTTGGCCAGCCACTCCACTGGATCTGACTCCTTCACTATCTCCTCCTTTGTATGTCCAAGCTCCATTCACTTTTTGGAGACCAATTCGATTGAGCATGGATTGGTTGATCTCACTTGTAGCTTTCAAATTTTCAGCCAATTCATCTACCAAATTCACTTCAAAAAATTTGAACATTCTGGAGATAAGGATAACATATGGCAGCTTGTAATCATTTCAATTTTGTGCCTTGAACATATGATCCTTCATTGTCAATACCCAATCAACCTTCACCTTATTTATCAAGCAATAGAGCAACGTCAAGTCTTCTTCTGTGAGGGTAGCATGGTTGTTGCCCCTAAGTGTGAGAATCCACACAATTAGCAATTTTAAGATCCTTGGAGTTATTGCTAACTTCCCAACTCCAAAGGATTTCACCTCTTCATTCGGATACTCATGCATGTCTTGAAGAATTGAGTTTTGTTGAAGTCTTCCAAAGCTTTTCTCTCAAGTTGTTGGCCCTCATGCCTTAATCCGGTAAGTGCACATGTTTTGGCCATCAAATTGAAGATTTGTGTAAAACACCTTCACAAGATCCAGATAGAAGCACTCATTCATTCCAAGAAATTTTCTCAATTTCTGGTGATTAAGGATGCCAATGATCTCCTCCAGCTGCTGCTCCTTTAGCCACTTTGAGGTCACAAACTTTGGTGCTATTAGGCTCTTTCGGTTGTAGCTGTGAATATAGGTTTGCATCTGCTCAGGATCTCCACTGGACCAACTCTCTAAGTGACCCTGATCTTCCTCTTCTTGGCTTGAGGATGAGGTCCTGGTTCGTTTAGAGTGTGTGGAGGATGACATAGCTGCTGTTTTTGGAAGAGAAATATGCAAAATGGCAAGCTAATGTATGGTTATGCAGAATGCAAGAGCTGTATGCAGTCCCATAGTTTTGGTTCAGATTTAAAGACCAATTTTCAAGCAAATGTGCATAATACTGTGTGGCATGTGAAGATGATGCAACCCATGTGAATGTGCAACAGAATAACCACATTTTCAAACCTATCGAGTCCAAGATGCCTTGTACAGTAGAATCTGAATTCTGTAGAGTGATTTTTGACCATTTGAACACTCACGGCCAGCTGGAATGTGACTTGATGAATTGCATTTTCCAAAGGTAGTCATGGGTCCTATGATGTTGTGTATCACCATGGATTATTTGGGGTCACTGCAGCTGCTTCTCAAGCCTACCTTTGCAATTAATTCACTAAAACAAGTTGTCAAATAGGTAAAACAGAATGTTGATTTTGACAATAACATGTTAAAATTTGTTGTAATACATGCTGCAGCAGATTTTCAGCAGGTTATTAGAAAAATAGCAGATTAAAAATTCCCTATTTCAATACTACTAGTTTGAGCATGCTAAAACAATTTCAATGTTCACAGTTATTCAATAACACTCAAAAGCATATAATTAGAGAGGCAATATCAATTTAACACATTTGAAACATCTAAGATACTTAATTCGGTTCTTAGAAGATTAAACCTATCTCTTGCCAATGGTTTTGTGAAGAAATCAGCAAGTTGCTTATTCGTTTCAATGAACTGCACTTCACAATCTTCATTGCTCACGTGATCATGAATAAAGTGATGTTGAATCTCAATGTGCTTCATCCTAGAGTGCTGCACAGGATTTTTTGTTAGATTAATAGCACTTGTATTATCACACTTAAGAGAAATTTTAGAAAGGCTTAGACCGAAGTCACTTAGTTGTTGTTTGAGCCACAGTATTTGTGCACAACAACTCCCAACTGCTATATACTCTGCTTTGGCTGTTGAAAGGGCAACACAAGCTTGCTTTATGCTATGCCATGAAATCAAGCTAGTACCTAGTAGATGACACATCCCACTAGTGCTTTTACGGTCTAGCTTACACCCGGCAAAGTCTGAGTCTGAATAGCCTGTCAACTTTCCCTCTTTCGTAGCCTTGAGAGGTTAGGAAGTTGCTCAATCTTTCATACAACTGTCGCGGGGCCTGCTTCAAACCATAAAGAGCTTTTTGCAGTTTGTATACATGATCAGGATGGTTGTGATCCTCAAAACCTAGAGGCTGTGAGACATACACTTCCTCATCTATGAAACCATTTAAGAAAGCGCTTTTCACATCCATCTGAAAAATTTTAAAACCAGACAAACATGCATATGCAAGCAATAGTCTAACAGCTTCAAGTCTAGCCACAGGAGCATATGTTTCACCAAAATCAATACCTTCTTCCTGATTATACCCCTTAGCTACCAGCCTAACTTTGTTTTTATTTATTATGCCCTGTTCATCCAACTTATTTCTAAACCCCATTTAGTGTCAATAACATTCATATCAAATGACCTAGGAACTAGAACCCAAACGTTATTCCTAGTGAACTGGTTAAGTTCATCATGCATAGCATCAATCCACTTATCATCACTCAAAGCAATATCAATAAAAGTAGGTTCAATTTGAGAGACAAATCCCATATTTTCACAAAAATTGTTAAAAGTGCGTCTAGTAGAAACTTCCTGTTCAATTTGGCCAATGATGTTGTCAAGAGATAAATCCCTAGGTCTCCTCCACTCTCTAGGTAGATCAGCATTTCTCACAGGTGTAGGTGGTACTCCTTCATGAGTTGGTGCTTCTTGTTCGGCTGCCTCTTCATTAGACTCATTATCGGAAAAATTCAACCTGTTGAATTTCTGAATCAGTCGACTGTTTTTCTGCTACAACTCACTACTATTTTCCTATTCCTCTGCCCTGTTCTTATTACCATCTTGCAAATCAAGGTTAGTCTCATCAAATACCACATGCATATATTCTTCCACAGTCATAGTACGTTTATTATAAATTCTATATGCATGACTATGAGAAGAATAACTAATGAAAATGTAATCATGAACTTTATCATCAAACTTGCCAATATTATCTTTGTCATTATTTAAAACAAAAAAAATTACATCCAAACACTTTAAAATGACTAATATTTAGTTTTCTTCCCTTATAAAGCTCGTATGGGGTCTTTTTCAAAATAGGCCTAATCAAAGCACGATTCAAAATATAACAGGCAGTATTCACAACATCTGCCCAAAAATATTTTGGAAGATTAGAATCATTTAACAAAGTTCGAGCAAGTTCTTCCAAAAAACAATTTTTGCTCTCCACAACTCCATTCTGCTGTGGGGTTCTTGGAGCGGAAAAATTGTGTTTGATGTCATGTTTGTTACAAAAATTTTCAAATCTTTCATTTTGAAACTCATCCCTATGATCAGACTTTATAGAAGAAATATGGCAATTATTTTCATTTTTCCAAAACTTTAGCAAGATGTTTAAAAGTTGTGAATGCATGATCTTTGGATACAATGAACAATGTCTAAGTAAATCTACAAAAAGCATCAACAATGACAAGTCCATAGTAGTTACCACCTAAGCTCATAGTGCGAGAAGGACCAAATAGATCCATGTGAAGCATCTCAAGGGTGGTATAGTAGTGGAAACAAAGTTTTTGGATTTGAAAACATTTTTAGTTTGTTTCCCTTTTTGACAAGCTCCACATATTTTATCTTTCTCATACTTGAGTGTAGGTAGTCCCTCAACTAGATTTTTGAAAACAAGTCTATCTAGATGATGCATGTGTATATGTGCTAACCTTTTATGCCAAGGCCATGAATCATCATTCTTGGAGAGCAAACAAGTCATACTAGATGCAATGTCATAAATATTAAGCATTGTCAACACCTAATTTCGTCCGGATGAAAAATATAATGTATTTCTAATAATTTCAAAAAAAATCTTAATCGTTCAATGTTTTTTTTTTATTTGCTTTGATTTTTTTTTTTTAAAAACAAAACAACAATATATATAGTTTTATTTTATCGTCTTGCTCTTTTATTTTTGCAAAAAAGTGGTAATAATAAATAAAGTTATGTTTTCATTTTATTTTAATAATAGCAAATACAAGATACTTAGTTTTTTTTTTATTTATTTTCACATCTGGGCTAGCAAGGCCGTTTTTCTTTACACACTCCTAGCATCTTGGCCTGGTCAGCCCTCTCCTCTCTTCACACCCCCTTTTTTACTCCCATTAGCACCTCCAAATCATTTCATGATTCCTCGTACACTGCTCCTGCTCCACCTGCTCCACCACTCTCACTGAGTGTCTCCTGCAACGAGCACTATACCACCATGCAAAAGTGTTTTTTGGTCCCCTGCAAGAACGATCCCGAGGCTGTTAAAGCAGGAAATGTCCCCTGAAAAAGAAAGGGGGAAAGCTCAAGGTTAAAAGGAACGCAGAAATATAGAGGAGGACACACGAAAAAAATTTCATAAAGGAGGAGAAATACACTAAGAGGAAAAAAGTTCCAGTGTGATTTCCGGAGATTCAGAGGAGAAATTGCTTGGGATTGGAGGGAGAAGAAAGAAAGAACAGAGGCTTCAAGAGGTATCATGTTCATTGCTGCTCTAGTCTGTCGGTTCCGATTGTGATTTTCTTCATGGACGAACTCGTTTAGCCTGGTTCCATGTTCTGATTTTGGTTTCATCTTCTCTCTAATGTGGTTTTTATGTTTGAACGCTTTGAATGATTATATGCTTTATGTTCCCTTGATCTCTTATATGCTCATAATGATTACATGGTTCTTGTTTCATTGATCTCTTACATATTGATCTCTTACATGCTCTGAATGATTACATGCTCTAGTATTGTGTTTCCATACGTACCTGTGAATAAATGTAACTCAAACGCGCATCAAGAATGAAATTCAAATTAGAGGGAACAAAGGAATAAAAATTAAGACATAATAAGTATAGGAGGAAAAGAGGGTAAAGAATCGAGTGCTGCACCTCTATTACCCTTCATCCTCACCATAAAGCTCCAGTAAACAGCACCCCCTCGCCAACCCTTTCTTCTTCCCTGCACCTAGTTAGCAAACCCGAACCTTTGAGAAACCACCCAAGCCACCCTAAGTCTCAGCGTCTCTCACTCCACCTCTCACCGTATCTCGACCTCTCCTTACCGCTGCCGGTGACGCCTCCGCCACAAACCTTTGCTTCTGAGGCACTGTGACACATCCAGCACCTTCGCCAGAACCAAGTGCAATCCCAAACCACCATCAACCTCCACAACGCCACTAAAGAAACCATCATGAGAGATCACCATCACACTACCGATTTCCCTCCACCATGCTCGTTCGTGATTTTCTCTCCTGAGAGTGCGCTGCGGCCCTCGTTTTCTCCCTTCTTCAAAACCCTAAGACGTTTTCTTTCTAACCGGGCTTGGTCCAATTCATTCATGATTTGGTGATATGAAATATTTAATAAAGTATAGGTGCAGTATGAGAAAATATAGGTGGCGTGTGAATAAATTGGCCATTTAGTCTTGGATTGGAGAGGGATTGGAAGTTTGATGTGATGGCTTGGCAGAGAGTAGATAGGTTTAAGGCACTGTGATAGAATCATTTATTGGCAATTGTTTTAAAAAAGGGATAACATACTGAATATTTAAGTAGCCTTTCTTTTTTTTTTTTAATAGCATGTGGTTAATAAAGGGGAATATGGTACAGTAGCAAGTTAGGATTGCATTTGCTTATGTCCAATATGTTCTCATAAAAAAGAATATATGATAAAGATATGCAATTGTAAACTTTTGTTTCTGATTCATTAATGTTAAAGCAAAATTACCAAAATACCTTTATTTTCATAAAAAATAAAAAATGAATAAAAGTGAAATTGAAACTTGTAACGTGACTTGTATCTTAGGCTTTAGGTTCCATTTTTTTTTGGCTGATGTGGAGTTGCACAAAATGAATGAATAAAAGACAAAAGGGGCAGGTGATGTAATTAGTCTAGACTTTGGCTTCTTTTTCTTTCTTTTAGCCATTGGATAAAAAAAAAGGGAACGTTAGACATTTAGGTGGAGTTGGGCTTTTGGCCCGGTAAGTTACTTTTTTTTTTTTAAAATCTCTATATTTCTAACTTTTTTAGTTATTTTTTTTTAGTTTGCTTTTTTTTGTCATAGATAAGTAAAATATATATATATATATATAAATAAATTTTCGATTAAAATCTCTAAATGGCTATACACGCTATACGAGGTTTTATTGATTTTTTTAATTAAATTCCTAAATAACCGTTCGCGTTATGCGGGATTTAATTCGAAAAAATTTAATTTCGTATGGCGATATCAAAGGACCGTATGTGTCAAGCGATATCCAAAATGAAGTTTAATTTTCGAAAACACTAAATTTTTCTAAAATTAAAAAAATATAAAAACATCAAAAATTTCCAAAATTAAAAAAAATCAAATCCTCAAACAAACAATTTTTCAAAATATAGAACTACGTAACCCTGATTCTCCATCCCTGATGGAGATACGTAGGAGCGAGATTAAACCTTGTCAGGACCCTTTTCAAAATAAAAAATGTTTTGTTTGCTTTTATTTCTATTTTTGGTGAAAAATAAACATTTCAAAACATTACACTTATTTCATTTTATTCAGTTAAGGGTACCATCTCAGGACGGGCGCCGTGGGGGGCTAATACCTTCCCCACGAGTAACCGACTCCGGACTCGCAATCCCGTTTTCATAGATCAGTCTTATCCTTGTTTTCTTTGGTTTTCCATAGTTTTCCACGAAAATTATGGTGGCGACTCCCTTATTTTGAAAACCCATTAAATCATTTTTCGGATCGCCGTCCCCGTCGTGACCCCGGTTGAGACAAGCATGTAAATGTTGTTTACTCTTTTACCAATAAGCAAGGTTTGGCGAGTAGATACATGTGAGATTAGACACAAATCTGGCTTGAAAGTAACTTCATAACCTTTGTCACATAGTTGACTAATGCTCAACAAGTTATGCTTCAGTCCATCTACCACTAGCACATCCTTGACTATTATCGAATCACGGCTCCCGACATCACCTTTACCAAGGATTCTTCCTTTGTTATTATCCCCGTACGTCACAAAGCCTTCTTGCCTCATTTTTAAATTTATAAACTTTGAAGCATCTCCTGTCATATGCTTTGAAAAGCCACTATCAAGGTACCACAACTTCTTCTTGGTTATCCAAAGTCCTTGCAAAACAAGTTAAATTGCAAGAGTTGGTCCCCTATTAATCTTGGGTCCATTCATGTTAACAATACCCTTGGGAACCCACTTCTCAAGGCCTTTCAGCAAATAATACAATCTAGTTCTACATCTTCTAACTATATGGCCTCTTTCCAAACAATATAAACAAGTGACAGGTGAAGAATATGATATACTACCATGATAGAAAAAGCTATTAAATTTCTTTACTTTCTTTGGAAAACCTTATTAAAAATCAATGCCTACTTTATTAAAAACACAATTTCGAAAATCAAGCAGTGCATTTAAATTTGCAGTTCCTATAGAAAGTTTAGAAACAATTTTGATTAGGTAGTTCACCTTTCCTTGCAAAACTTTACAATTTTCACAATTTGACACTTTACCATTTTCAGAACAATTACAAGAAGAACTTTTATAAATCATATAAAGACTTTCAAAATCAATTTTCATATTCTGAAGTTCTTCTTCTAATTGTTTCACTCTATTTTCCAACCAATTGTTTAAACCCATGAGCCTATTATTGGAAAGAGCCAAACGGTTAGCCTCCTCATGAGTTTCTTTAAAAGCATTCAACAAAGTACTATAATTCTCATGAGTGAAAGAGATGTTAGAACTCACACTGCTATCTGATTCATGTCCCACCATCATACAGAGATTTGCTTCCTCCTCTTTATTTGATGAAGAGCTAGAGGAAGTATCATTGTCCTCCCAAGCAATATAAGCTATCCTCTGCTTCTTATTCTTCACGTATCTCTTCTCGAAAGCTTTCTCTTTAGGTGCTTGATTGGGACAATCCATCTTTATATGACCCTATTTCCCACAACCAAAGCAAGTTATATTAGTAGAATTATCAACCTTCTTATTATTGTACCTCTTGAATGGTTGACTCTTCTCTTTGCCCTTTTTCTTCAAAAACTTGCTAAACTTTCGGGTCAGCAGTGTTAATGTCTCAGTCTCACCTGCTGGAGCACTCATCATCACTATCTTCTTTCTAAACTGCAGACTTGAAAGCTATTCCTTTCTGCTTTCTATCTCCATGCTCCTGCTCATTAAGTCTGATCATCTCCAGTTCATGCTCCCTCAATTTACCAAACAGTGCAGCAGTTGTCAAGGTGGATAAGTCTCTGGTTTGTGAAATGGCTGTCACTTTTGGTTGCCAGCTCCTGTCTAGGCACTTCAGAATTTTAATATTTAGCTTCTTCTTATCGAACACCTTGCCGAGACCAATCAAGTGATTAACTATATGGGACAATCGCTTCTACACTTCAGCTATTGTCTCCCCTGGCTTCATTCTGAATAGCTCATATTCTTCGATCAAAGCGTGCTTTCTAGCTCGTTTCACATCGCTTGTTCCCTCATGCGTAACCTCAAGAATGTCTCACATCTCTTTTGTTGATGTACACTGTGAGACCCTGAAAAATTAATCAAGATTAAGTGATGAGGTAATTATATTTTTAACAACGCTATCATACTGAGCTTTCCTACTTTCATCACCAGTCCAATCACACCAAGGTTTATCAACATACACAATATCAACAAGCAATTTAGGAACATATGGTCAATTAACAATAGCATCCCACACACCGCGATCAATAGATTTAATAAAAATCCTCATTCTAACTTTCCACAATTGATAGTTCAATCCACAAAACATAGGTGACCCTATGAATGGAAGCACCCTCAACAAAAGGAAGTTTATTTTCGGCCATTTAGGATCAACTTGAATAACTTTCAAGAACCCGCTCTAGATACCAATTGTTGAAAATTAAGATGGCCAATATTCAAGAGGGGTGAATTGAACAATTTATACTTTTTGAAAACTTGAAAGTTTGAATGAGATCTTTTATGCCACACAAAAACAACAAGTTGAATTCACAAACAACTTGTTAAAAACACAGTTCAGTGTATAAAACCCGTAAAAATAGCCTGTTAAAAATAAAATCAACACGTTGAAATAATTCTGGCAGTTTAGTAAACAAGTTTTTAACAGGTTGAATTAAAAAAAAATATATTGAAAATCCTTTCCAACACTTAGTAAATTTTCAACCAGTATAAGAAAACAATAGGTTGAAATTAGCCTACTGCAACAGTTCACTTAAAGTCAAAAAACATATTTGATTAAAATGAATTTAACAGATATCAAAAACACCTCAGAACAGATTGATAAGCACAAGCACTCACTATATCAAGGAAATGAATATTCAAGACAGATTTAATAAGGTGCAATATATCTTGAAAAACTATTCATAAATTAGAACTATTAATCAAAACAACAATATTAATATATCACCAAATTAACACTGTAATTATGCAGCAACAGTCACAACTTTAAGAAATCAGCAAGCAACACACTGAATTTTGCAAGCAGTAGCACCTAAACCATTTTTAAGAAAACCACAACAAATTATCAAATTAAAACCTATTCAAGAAATCAAAGTTGCCAAGACAAATCAATTTAAGAAACAAACAGATTAATACTGAAGTAATGAACAAAAATTTATCACAAAAGAATTTATTTAAACCAATTAAAACAAGCTGCAAAAGTGAGTGATTTAAATCAGTTAAGATTTTAACAAGTTGTTCTTCAGTTTTAACAAGTTGTTCTTGACTGCAGAATTGTATAAGACACAATTGCAATTCAAAAATTAAAAGAGAGAGGGAAAAGAAGATTGCACAGATGTTTTTATATTGGTTCACCCAACCACTTGGGCTACGTCCAGTCCCTTGCTACCACTTGCAAGGATTTCCACTAATTCAATCAAAGTTTACAATCAAATCACACAAACCCAATCTTGAACCCTACAAGATTGTCTTCTACCCCTTGTGCAGCTTCCCACCACACAAGATGCACACTCACAGTGCAAATGCAGTACCCCACTGCAGATTTAAATGCAAACACAACAATACAACAATTGAATTACAAGTTTCTCCCAATTGCAATGCCTAATCACACCTACTAAGCAAAACCCGATCAAGAAACTACCCAAGAACACAATACAATTCTAAAATTCACAAATGCAGCAGCCAAACACAATCAAAAGCACCAAGGAAGAACACTTATCTTCACAAGAATGCAGCTGCTGCTCAAATCAATCAAATCCAAGCAAAGCTCTTCTTCAAGTGTGAGAAATTTTGATGAGTTTTGAAAACAATTACAATTCTTTCTCACAGTAGGTTTTCACTCCAAGAAACTCTCCAAATATTTTCAAAATCAGTGAAAACCTAATTCAATTTGAAGTCATGTGGCAAAACACACGCTGCTGGGCTTTAAAAACATGCCAGCCCAAAACTGTCAAAAATTTAACAAGTTGAATTTGAAATTTAACATGTCAAATTTGGGTCTGCAGCACTTATTTTTCCAAAACGATTTTAAAATGATATTTTCACTTAAACTTGAGTAAGAGCAATGCAAACAATTGATAGATTGACACAAACCAATGCATGAGAGACCTAAACCAAGTAAGAACTACCCCAAACCTAGAATCTATTGTCTTCAAGAAATTTTTTCATCAAATCAACACTTTCTTGAGGATATTCACTAGCTCCAAAAGTATTAAATGAAAGCTTATTAAGACTAGATGAATATCAAATAAGCATTAGATTCACAAATAAAAAATGAATCTAATAAAACAATGGATATATAGTTTTGTAAGAATGATATTAAAAAGATTATAAGGTGATTAATTTTAAAAAGTGAAGCTATTTAATAAAGTTCACACACATTTTTTTTAAGGATATATGATAGAGTAGAGATTCGAATAAATAACATGTGAACACTTTTCCAAAATATATATCAGAGTAGAAACACATAAAGAAATAAAGTGCTAACATCTTAATTTATTTGTTTATCAAATACTCATAAAACAAGAAACTTTAGCAAATACTCAAAACACTAGAACAAATAAAAAAGTAAATGCAACACATTAAGAGAGATCTTTTCATCAGGTTCATTTATTTGTTTATCCTCGGTTTAATGTTCACATCATTCATTACCCATGGATTCTTCAACTGCCATTATTCCTTTCTTCAACTAATGTATTTGTCAGTTTCAGTTGTTGAAGGTGAAGATGGTCAAACGGACGTCCTCGTGTGCAATGACTCGACCACATACGTTAACAACGAAGACCTGAGCATGAGAGGTAAAAAGATAAATTCAAAAGGAAAAAGAAAGTGGAAAGTTGGCTTCGGGGAAGAAGGACGTATTGGTTATGATAAAAGTAGGTGTCAGTAGGAGAAAGTATTTTGAATAAGCCATAAACAACAGAAGAAGGAACATTGTGGGTGATGTTACGGGTCACGAAGGAAATGGCACCGGAGGCGCTTTGAACGGTCAGGCTAGTCCGGTTTTGTTGAGCAACATCAAGAAGGGACTTGATCATGTAACATCCCTAACAATGGTAAATCTTATGGGCGGCGATAATTGTGCAATGGTCGCCTAGATGATTTAGAATCTGGAGTTGATAGAAAAAAAGTTATTGGAGAAAAAGTTTAATATGGAGTTGTTTGTCATTCTGAAAAAAAAAATATGGATAGAAAG
>Ga0209489_108245_pt1 | contig 14481 bp, 8 predicted proteins | sample SiratrowhiteBW_FD_187527 | JGI IMG/M metagenome (GOLD analysis project Ga0209489, IMG submission 187527) | Root nodule microbial communities of legume samples collected from California, USA - Siratro white BW (SPAdes) (version 2) | ecosystem: Host-associated > Plants > Roots > Nodule | place: USA... | reverse complement strand
TATATATATATATATATATATATATATATATATATATATATATATATATATATATATATATAAATGCTAAACGATGGTAGAGAATGAACTGTGATATTAAAATAACACCACCTAATATCCTTAGGAAAATGGTAGTTTGAGTGAAAATCTACATTTGAAATTGCCTTTTATTAATACATATTATATATTAATCAAATAATAATATATTTCAGTGAAATGTGAAGTGGCATTGTATAGTTTACCTTTGTAAGTTATACATAGGTTGGATATTACTAATATATACTGTTTCATTGCTGAAAACAAAATCTCCTTTACAAATTTTATTACCACTCCCACACAGTACATCCTCTTAGATTGATATCAACCGTTAATCTAATAAACTAAAATGAAAAAAAAAAACTTATGTTATAGTGTAGAAAATGTTCTCTTGTGTTTATAAAACCTTCCTCCAAGTTAATTCTAAGAACTTATTTCAAAAAAAGATAAATATTGTGATTAAAATTTCTAACACACTTCTTGAATAACTTAACCAATATAAGAATACGTTAAAAAGAATATTATAGAAAATATGTTGCTAACCCTCGTTAAAATACTTCACTTTCTATTCTCACACCAATTCAAGATTAAAGTAAATAATTTGAAATGTCCAATAAATGTACTAGGTTTTCTTAACTTGTATCCATAACGAAGATTGAATCATTTGTTTATTTTGTAAGCTAATGAAAATAAACTCTTCTTCAATATGAAAACCTTTAAGGCTTTAGTAAAAAAAACACAATAATACGTCGGTTGAAAACAAATCAACATAAATAAAAATGCAATAGTATTTTTGTAAATATATGAATAGATACTAGGTCGGTTCTCCTAATAATCGACATAGAAAAGATTGAAAAAAGATAAAAAAATAAAAATTTGAATACATTGAGTGGCGGAAAAGATATTACGTCAGTTGGTAGGACCAACCGACATAATATAGTCTATATATTAGGTCGGTTCAGCCCCACAACTGATGTAATATCTTCACCCCCACTCTATATTATGTCAGTTGAGCGGTCCAACCGACGTAATATCTGTCCCTGAGAGGTTTGGTGAAAAAAATTAGGTAAAATTAGGGTTAGATACTATGTCGGTTATTGAGTTGTAGCCGACATAATATCCCCTATTTTAACATTTCAACCACTGTCTTTCTCTTATGCTTTTCCTCTTTCGCTTTCACTTTTGAGCGCTCTGCTAGTTTTTTTTATTCTCTTTTGTCATTTATGTGCTTGAAGTTGTTTCACGTGCCTTTATTGACTTCATTCACTTCATTTCTTCCATTGCATTCACGATTTCGCGTAGTAGGGTTCATTTCGCGTGGTGCCGATTTTTCTTCTCATTGGTTTTCGTTTGTATTTCTCGTGGTCCCGCTTTCTCTTCTCACTAGTTTTCATCTTTGTGTTCACTTCTTTTGCTAGGGTTCATTTGGTGTGTGTAAGTTCCGCAGTTGTTTCGGTTGAGTTTTGTCACTGATGTGTAAGCCTTTCTCCACCACCGTGAATGCTTGGTTAGATATCCCTTGTCGCTTCTCTTTGCAAGAGATTAGTAGTTTTGTAAAATTCATTAAAAATAGTTTAGAAACAATGTAATCATAATAGTCATATGTTATATATTTATGATGTAATTAAGTTAGGTTGATTTTTATAGTTAAAAACAAAATTTGTAAATTTAAAAATATTTTCTTTAAGTTTCTATATTATTAGAATTATCAAAGTGAATCTACTTCAATTCGATCACCTCCTGTGACTTATAATTCGGGTTAGGTCGTAGTAACTGAAGTAGCTAACTTTTCATTTAGGCTAATTCGTCAGTTTGATATCTATATAGGTCAAAGTCGAGTTGATTGGTGTACTAATGGATTGACCTGTTTATCTTTTATATTAAAACTTTTTGTTCTAGTTCTCATATGAAAGAAATAAATCATAGTACTTCTCTACTCCTCTCATCTCTTCCTTTCTCATATGTGCCTCCATCTTCTCTGTCACACCTAGGCCTTGTGTTATCTTTATCATTTTAGCTTCATGCTTGTGTTGTAGCTTCATGCCTTTGTCACCAAAGACATACTCAAACATGTCTAGTGTTTTGCTTGGCCCTTCTTTCAAATGAATCATTGACATTACCAACAATTATGACCCTTTAGAACATATTCTCATAATTTATTTTTTCGTAGACATGTAAAATATTTTAATTTAGTTAGACCAAAAATGATTTGTCATTTTTGACATGAAGAACCTTGGTTCGATAGATGTTATTTTGAGTATTATGTTTATAAAGAAATATGATAACATCATTTTAACTCATGTAGAAAGACTTTTAAAGAAATTAGGAAGTCTGAGTGGAAATTATAAGTTTTTGGAAGAAGGTTAAGAGGTGTATGGTATGGGAAGATAGATTTAGGTGGTTCTTAGTTGAATTTTGGACGAATATGAAAAACGATGATTTGTACCAATGGTTTAGTGATTTTTTTTTTTTTATTTATTTTGGCTGGCTTGGGTGGCAAATAATAGAGAAAAAGAAATGGATTAAATATTGGTAAAGAAATGATAATAACTTACCTTTTAGAAGTGTACTAACTATTTTGAAGTTAGAAAAACCTTTTATTATTGACTCGCTTCCTTAGTTAAGGGGAGAGATCATATAGAAAAATCCAACTAAGATAAAAGACAAGAATTTCTCCTTTAATAATTATTCCACGGGAAATCAAACTTGTAAACTTAAATTTAACATTAATTAACAAAATCAAATATTTACCATTAAAATAAAAGTTATAACTTATAATAATAAGAGTTTAATTTTCTTAATTTAAAAATATAAAAATTTAATAACTTAAGTATATACCTCCAATTACAAGGTTAAAGATAAATTATTTATTTATTATAATAACCTAAAAAATTATTTTTTAGAATAAAAGTGTTAAAAGTGAAAAGAATATTTGAATATTTTATTATTAAACTGGAAACACATATGAATAGAAAATTTCTATTCAAGTTTCAATTTTCACACAAACTATTATCTCTTTAAAATGTTGTCTTTCTCCTTTATCAAATCAATAATTGGGAGTCTACCACTGGACTCGTGACAGTAATATGAGCAATATTGTCGATCAAAAACTCTATTTGAGTAAGTTCAATTCTGCCACTTTATTTCTTTAGTTCATTTTCAAATTGTTCTTTATACAGATTGTGGAGGATTGTGCAAAACAAGGTGCGGTGTCCATTGAAGGCCAAACTTGTGTCATAGGACATGTGGCACGATTAAGATCAAATGGATCTTTGAAATCAACGTCTTAAACCAAGATCGAAGAACTTTGAAATCTATCACGAAGAACCTTTGAAATAAAGAACTTTGAACCTTTAAAATCTATCACGAAGAACTTTTAAAATCAAGATTGAAGAATTTTGAAACCGATAATAAAAGAACTTTGAAACCATTTGAAACCCGATCCAGAACTTTGAAACCATTTGAAACCCGATCAAGAACTTTGAAATCTATGACGAAAAACGTTTGAAATCAAGAACTTTGAAATCGAGATCGAAGAACTTTGAAACCGATAATGAAAGAACTTTGAACCCATTTGAAACTCGATAATTGATAATGAATTTACCGTTTGATGGTGAATTTATCATTTGATGCTTGATAATGAAGTTATCGCTTTATCGCTCATGGAGCTAACGTGTTTTACCGCTCGATGAGTTAATGTGCTCTATCGATCGCTAGATAAGCTAACGTGTTTATCGCTCGATGAGCCAACGTCCATCTGTCTTTTTATTTATATGTGTCTTTATCTGTGTGTCTATCTTCTGTCTATATGTATGTCTATCTGTATGTTTATCTTTTCTTCTATCTGTTCGTCTATATGTTTATCTGTCTATCTATTTTTTTGTCTATCTTGTCTATCTGTTTGTCTATCTGTCTTTCTGTCTATCTTTTTATCTATCTGTTTGTCTATCTGTCTATTTGTCTATCTGTCTCTGTCTGTTTATCTATTTGTCTCTCTATTTTTTTGTCTATCCATCTATCTGTCTATCTATCTATTTTTCTATTTATCTATTTGTCTATCTCTATATTTGTCTATCTGTCTATTTATTTATCTATCTGTTTTTCTATTTGTCTATCTGTTTTTCTATTTATCTATCTGTCTATCTGTCTATTTATTTATTTATCTATCTGTCTATCTATTTATCAATTTGTCTATTTATTTATCTGTCTGTCTATCTGTTTATCTATTTTATTATCTATCTCTTTACTATCTGTTTATCTATCTATCTGTCTAATTGTGTTTGTCTATCTGTTTATTTTTTTTATCTATCTATTTATTTTGTTTGTCTATATGTCTATCTCTATATCTGTTTATATGTCTATCTCTCTATCTCTCTATATATCTATTTATCTATCTATTTGTCTATCTATCTGTCTATCTATTTATCCGCTTGTCTATCTATTTATCCGCTTGTCTATTTATTTATCTCCTTATCTATCTATTTATCTATCTGTCTATCTGTCTATGTTTATCTATCTGTCTATCTTTTTGTCTATCATTAGTTTGTTTGTCTCCCTATCTGTCTATCTATCTATCTATCTGTCTTTTTATCTATCTATCTGTCTATGTATCTATTTGTCTGTCTATCTGTCTGTCTTTTTATCTATTTGTCTATCTACCTGGGTATCTATCTGTCTGTCTATCTATCTGTGTATCTGTGTGTATATATCTATCTGTCAGTGTATCTGTATCTGTCTGTCTATCTATCTGTCTATATATCTGTCTGTCTTGCTATTTGTTCGTCTCTCTATATATCTATCTCTCTCTATATATCTATCTGTCTATCTGTCTATTTATTTATTTATATATTTGTTTATTTGTATATCTGTCTGTCTATCTATTTATCTATCTGTCTGTCTATTTATTTATCTATCTGTTTGTCTATCTATTTATTTATTTGTCTGTTTATTTACTTATCTGATTGTCTGTTTATCTATCTGTCTCTCTATCTTTATGTCTATCTATCTACTTGTCTATATATATCTATCTATCTATTTGTCTATCTATTTATCTACCTGTCTATCTATCTATTTATCTATCTGTCTATATATCTATTTATCTATCTGTTTATCTGTCTATCTGTTTATCTATCTCTCTGTCTATTTATCTATCTATTTATCTATCCATCTATTAGTTTATCTCTCTATCTCTCTATCTATGTGTCTACCTATCTATCTGTCTATTTGCAATTAGACTCATAAAATACTCCAATGTTATAAGAAAACAATATTTACAACCACAAAATGTCACAAGTGGAAATAATACAATCGCAATTCAGGAAATTGGCAGAGAGAAGAATAATTCTGTTAGAAAGAATGAACAGGTGTCAAGTGATGCGATGATTGTAGGCAACAAAAAAAGTGTAAGGATGCAGATGACCAATTCACACATGAAGATTATGTGTGAGGAATATTATTAGATATATAGTATTTGAGAGGAGAGAGAAAGAGGATATTTGTTGCATTCTGTTTCTTCTCTCTATTATCTCTGAGAGTGTTATCATCTTTGTTCATATTTGTTCGTCTTCATTATAATATAACCACCAATACAATAATACATACAAAGATTTATATACTTCATCCAATTACCAATGGTTTATTTATTACAATTTTATTTTTAATTTCCCTCGTTACACAAAACACCTACATCCATCATTTCAAACTACAAAATAAACTTACACAATACGTACAAAAAATCACTCTACGAAAGCACGAGGAAGAATAAGCACATTGCTCTAGGAACACTTTTAGAGTTCAATATAAAACTCTATATTTAGAGTTGGATTGTATGTGTGTTTGACAGAAATATAAATTTTTAAGTCAAATCCTAAAACCTTCAACATAAAAAATATTACACTTATATTACACTTATTTACAAAAATGTCAATATATATATATATATATATATATTTTATTGTTTTTTTTTACTCTGATGTAGAACAAGCGACTGGATGGGTAGCTTTGCACTAGTGGCTTGCCTATATGTACCATTGTACTCATTTGGCTTCTAAAGTAAGAAGGTTATTTGCAAAATGGAAATATTGTTCTATAAAATAAAGTACTTTTCCCTTCTTCATAAAGTTAACGAGTTTGAATTTTAGTTTTTTTTCTAATTTCCCTTAGAAAGTTAAAGTTATTATTTTCAGTATTATTTTGGTCTTTATAAAATATTTTAATTTGATTGTAATCCCTCTAAAATCTGAAATTATTACTTTTTATCTCTTAACATTTATTTAAGATTGATAAATAATATTTATTTTAAAAATCTAGAATACTTTTAAGGTATTACAGTGAGTTGTGTTGATGTTTTCCTATAAATTCTAATGATTGCTACTTAAGATAAGCTCTCTGCCATTTGTTAAACATATAAAAGAGGTAATTAGTATTATAACTTTGTGGTCACTTTAAGAAAACTCCTCCAAGATTATAACCATGTTTTAAAAAGGTTTGTTTGTGGGTTATATTAAATGCAACATTGATGATGGTGGAGCTAGAGGGGCTCCTGATTTGCCTATTTGTAGTGGTTTTTTGTATGACAAATACATTAGCTTTTGATTCCTTCATCAGTAAGGTTGTGGCTGCTATTAAGATTGAAGTTACTAGGGGTTGGAATGTGTCCACTCTTCTGATTGTTGCTTTCAACAACTTTTATTGTGTAGGGGTCCATTAGGGATAGATGAGATTACTGTATGTTGCAATCTTGTCTGTGCTTCCAATGAAGATATAGATCCAAGTTCAGAAAAATTGGATCATCTCTGTTTCAAGATTAAAGCTACAAAAAGTGACAGCTAGTTCTTGTTTTTTATATTACCTTTATTTATCACATAGTTTACACTCAAGTATTAATATTTCTGACTAAAATTCTGGTTACCATTTTATAGTACTTTGTATTTAGTGATTTGTGAGTTGTGTCCTTCCCTCTTTGCTAGACTTTAGCGGTCCCCTGTTGCGCAAAATTAAAACGATGTTGATAGATTATCATTGTTGTACCTAAGCCCTCAAATCCTGTCAGGTTATCATCTTCAGTAATAAAATAAAAAAAACATAGTTTTTATTTTTGGTTGAAGCTATGTGGGATCTGAATATTGTAGCTGAATGTAATTATTAAACTGGGTATAAAATAAGTTGTGTGTATACTTGATCAGTGCGTATTATTTCTGAAGTAGTGTTTTTGCAGGCATATAATTCCATGTAATACAATTCTCTCAAATCAAGAATTAGGGGAATCTGCAACTTCTATAATTTATTTCTTTTTATTAGATACACCAGATTTCATTCCAATTTGTTTCTTTCAATTAGCCACATACCATTACAAAAATTTTGCTGGGTTTCTACAATGTTATGTAAAATTAAGGCAGAGAATTGCACAGACACAACTAATAACCCAATTAAGGCTAACAGTATATTCCAGGAAAATGTGTTGAGTAAAATATTAAGGTAGCTGAAAATTAACTATTATTTTACTAATGAAATTTATTTTAATAGTATGTCTCTGCCCTCCACACACAATAGTCAGCCACCAAGAAGCACCTCTTCCACAAAATGTCTCTGCCCTCAAATAAAAATGCGAAGGACATCTTGGGAATTTTGAGAAATGGTATAGTGCATATCATAATTGGTACGGTGCAGGAAGCATGGGCCTTTTCTAAATGGGTTTTGTATTCTTGCTTGGCCCAATTACTTCCCCACCTGTTTCCCAAATTTTCTTCGTTGTGAATCTTCAACCATTGAGTCAACCCTTGATCCTTGCTGACCTATTTCCTTTTCCTTTTCCACCAATGTATTGCTGCAGTTCTCATTTATTTCCTTTCCTGTTAAACCTTTGCCTTCCAATTCTTTGTCGTCCTTGTTGTAGTCTTTCCTATATTGAATATGTATTACAATCACTATGCATTCGCCTAACAAAACTTTGTTCAAGTCACTCTTTTTCCTCCTCCTTCACTCGAAATTCCATTTCCTTCCATGATGTAGTGTATCTAGACTCATTGTCCATACTGCCGTGACAACTTGAGCATATGTTGACCCATATTATTGATCGGCTTAGTCAATTTCTTCTCTTTGTTTGTCTCTCTTCCAAGCAAGGTCTTATCTTTTTGTTTTCGGTATTTTAGTTTATTGTCATGAATCTTTCATGTTACCTATCCATATATCTAATTGTTTAACTAGTTTCATTGGATTTTGTACACCTATGAATCTCACGAATCCAACTTTTCCATCTCTAGAATATTTTTCACATATCGTATTCATCATAGTTAGTCAGAAAATGTGAGAAGAACAAAGATATTCTTGGTTGATTCATAGCTTTGAAATTTACATATATCAGGTAATTTTTTTAAACTATCGAAACAAATTAATTTCAAATAAATTATAGATATAAATAAGTTGTATTTTAAAAAAAGCCATGTTTTAAATTTCAATTCGTTTAATAATTTATTTTTAATATTAAAAATGGTATTTTAAGATATGATTATTATTTGTAGTTTTTTTTTAAATTGAAATAATTGTTTAAAACATGGTTTCTTTACCATTTAAATAAAAACTATGTTTTAAAACACAACTTTCCGTATATTTCATAATTTATTTTAAATTTATCTATTTTTGATGATTTTTTAAAAAAAATACGTGTAAATATATAAAAAGAAAACAACTAATACTACCCGTTGCTTATGTGTGTATATATATATATAGACACACCCATAGAACTTAAATCAATTTTTATTTAAACAAAAGTTAATTGAAATCTTACTTAAAAAGATTAAATGATCTCTGTTGAGAACTTAACTAAAATACATTTTTTTATTCTATTTTCAAGTTCATGTTACCTTCATAAAGAAATGAAATTTAATACTATTTGACCCAATGAGTTTTTGGTATATGCATTATTATTCAGAGATTTTGATCATGATTCAATCGTTATATACTAAGACAGGTCTCAGAACAATTCCTATTTTTAGGACATTGACATGTTTTTCTTCTTGTAGTACATCTTAGACTCAACACACATGGCATGTCAAAGTTAAGAAATAGTACAGCACAGACGCAGACGACACCAATGGTTTAAAGGAATTCCTGGAAAATAGTAAAACCACCGAATGTTCGAACTCCAATACTGAAGTTAGAAATTCTGGCTTTAACTGATTTTTTTATTAAAGATATTTTTCAATCGAATGGTTGAAAACTATATTAAAAGAAAACGTAAAGATTACTGAAGTAAATGTTATCTCTTTCAAGGAAGTCTTTTTTATACACGTGATCCAGAATCAAATGACATGTTAAAAAATCTAGCTATTTACTAACTGTATCTGTATTAACTATTTTGAAAAGGAAAAAAAAAAAAGTTTGACCATTTGAGAGGAATAGATAGTTCCTTCTTTAGATATGATATGATGTATAATATTTCATAGAGACCTTGGTGCTCGCAGTTATTAGCCGGACTTAAAGATAACGAAGAAACATGTTATTTTTTTTAACAGTTAAAAATAAATTAAATTAAAAAAAATATTTTAGGAGCATTTTAACTTGTTTATAAACCGATATACTAAAAATAAATTAAATTAAAAAAAATATTTTAGGAGCATTTTAACTTGTTTATTAACTGATATAATGGGAAACAAGTCCCAATTATAATATAATGACAATTCAAAGTATGACAAGTTAGAAGAATGAAGGATGACCACCTAATACTACTCATAACACCCAACTAAGTAAACTAAGTAAATTGTATCAGTATTAAAAATGGACCAAATACAATATAGTAAAGGCTCCCCCACCAATCAAAGCGGTTTTATAATTATTATATCTTAAAACCTTCTAATTGTCTATTACATAGATATGGTGCTAGATATGATCCTCACTCCTCGGTATATGCACATGTAAAATAAGGAAATACCAAATCTACTATACTGGTTAAGGGTTTACTATCTCATGAAGTCATTCCCCATCATACTCCTCTTATATAGACTCGTGTACTAATCCAGGATTTCAAGACACTTGATTGGTGAAAAGTGCCAATCTGAATATGAGAACGTAATTCTCTTAAATTCTTAAGCCAAAACAACTAGAGTAAATATTTCTGTAGTATCTACTACCCCTGTTAAATACCACCTTATATCTATGATTTCATAGCTCTGTCACAATAGTCACTCACAACCCTATCCATGCTATATTAACACTCTGTCGTCGAGTCATTAAACAGAGACTCTGGAAGTGAATATTGATAGACTTGTTGTGACAGTGACATTCTCAACCCACCTTTCACAATGATCCCAGAAGTTTTGGGCCACCTTACACGTGGCATATAAATGTTGGCCAGTTTCTAAGTATTCTAGACACAATGGACGCGACAAGTTCGTTAGCTGCATACCTCTTTTAACTAAGTTAGATCTAGTAGGTAATCTATCCACCAATTACCTCCATGCACATGCTGCTGACGATGGAGCGATCTTAATAACTTAAAGACCTTAGAAGTCTGCATTTGATCCTCCTTATTCAGCACATTGTACCCAGATTTGATTGTATACTCTTATCGGTCATCTTCTATCCACACCAACCTATCCTGATCATCTATACACCATCAGACTTTTGAGATCATAGTCAACATTTGTTCTTTTTCATGCTTTTCCTATACAAACCTCTCCTTTCACTAACCTAAATTTCACTTGGAACACCCTTCACTCGTAATTTGTTCCCATTGAACAAGGTCGCCCACCTTACTATCAATACACAGAGAGATCGAAAACAATCTTGAAAACTTTTCTTTCAACACTTGACCTTCCAACCATCTATCTTTCCAAAATTTAACATACCGTCCATCTCCTAAAATCTACTTATATCTACCATTCGAACAAATTACCTAATTCTAGTTATAAGTTTATGAAACTAATTATTACTTAATAATATTTTAGTCTAGCTTTAACAAGTTGAGTAGTGCAAAGAAAGTGAAGGATTAGTCAATTAATTTTACTTAAGAGGGTCAAGTTTAGGTTTACAAGAGGGACAACACAAACAATGACAAGAATGTAAGAAGGACATTTCTTTGGTCTGTTCACAGGTGAAGAAAGTTATGTCTGAAGTGTTTATTTATGGAGGTGTCTTTAATTAGTTGTCCTATATATCTGCATTAAATTTAGATGAAAGGGTCAGAAAGTGGAATGGGATGCAAACTAAATAAACAACAGTGCCAATCAGTCCTTTTAAAACATTAGTTTAAAAAATATATATTGAGAAAACATAAAAATATTAATTTTTATATATTCTCATATTATTTTCAATAATTTTTTCTACCTTTAAAATCTTTAGTGTCCTTTGAAAATCAGTCAACAAGAAGATCCTTCATATCTTGTATGGGGATAATGACTCATTACTTCTTCCCCTTCTAGCTAAGGGACTTTGCTTCTAGAAAATATATAAACAAACAGAATTCCACGAGTGATTTCAGTAAAAATATTTCAATTTAGAGTATTTTTTTCAAATATTTTGTTAATGTGTATATTTAGAGTATTAGATAATAGTATAAAATTGGCAAACATTATAAAAAAATAACTCAGTTATATTAAAAATATGTGCAGTTTTATTTTTAATATTACCAAAATGTTTAATATAAAACTTTAAATAATTATTAATTAATAATTAACCTCCTGGAAACACTCTTTATATGAGTCTTATTCTTTAAGGACTGTGGAGAATTACCACAGTGTTTCAGCAAAGCAATGAATTTAATAGCGTTAAAAGTGCATCACCAAAAAATATTATAATTTTTTTCATTATATTCATACTTAAAAAAATAACATCTATTTAATATATTTTTAGTCATTGGTACTATTTGTTTACTTAAAATTCAACTGATAATTTTTTTAACAGTGAAAACTAAATTAAATAAAAGATGGAACATTTTAAGAATATTTCAACCCTTTACATATGCAGTTCTCAATTGATCACAATACAATCATCAAAGGCATTTATGTGTATTCATGTGCAATTCTTATCTTGAATCCACTCAATAAATTACATATAATCCAGCTAATTATATCTAGTGGTTCCTAATAATAGTAACATACAAACAAATTCACTACCATAAGATTTTTTGTCTGAAAATCTGATTGTAAGTGTTAGGAATACACTGATAATATAGCTGTATTGTGACTTTATATACTCAAAATATATATATATATATATATATATATATATATATATATATATATATATATATATATTAAACTTACATTTTTTTCATTGGTATTGTAAAAATATTCATAAAAATTGTTATTTCGTTGTAAAATAAAAATACAATGTTGTAACAACAGACATGATGTTTTTATTTCTAGCTATGGTTAAACTTGTTAGTCTAATCTAGGTGCAGACTCTACCCTTTCTGTAATTGCAATTTCATTCAACTGTTTATGTATATATAGTGTATGTTATTTTGTAAATAGGTTAGTATACAAGTACTCTGATATTTATAAAAAAAAAAAAGATTGTTGATTAAAAAAAAGCTTGTTAGTATGCCCCCACTTGCTATATAAAATGTCAATATCACTTATAAGCAATCCAATAACAATTTTATCTGCATAAAACAGATTACATAAGCCTAAAGGTTTTATTATACCAATATTACACCAATTTATACTATTGGTGGTTGTTTGGGGGGAGAGATTAAGCAAATGGCAGAGGGAGCGTCTCAGAAATTTTGAGAAAACTTTGAGAAAACGTAGAAGCTAAAGGAAGGAAATTGTGTGTATAGCAGACACGGTAATTAAATTAAAATATGTGAACCAACATACATTTGAAAGGTATTAGTAATAATTAACATAACTATGATGTAATGTTGGTATACAGGATCCAAATACTCCCTGTCAAAAAAGGGTGATACATTCGATTGGGGTTTGGAGGGCTTCATTTTGGCCCCTCCCCTAGTCATGTCCCCTACTGCATATATATTTAACGAATTTATATATTTTTTGTAGCTGGCCATCTCTAATTTGTTCATTCCCACATCGACCAAGTCTCCCATCACTTATCTTTCTATCTATCTTAAATGTCAGTTTCGGTACCATGGCTGCAGGGATTGGCCTTGTCTCCGTGACCAGATTCAAAATTTGTACCATCCAAACCCTAGCTCCATCACCACCCCTCCTCCTCCCTCACCCTCATCACCGTCTTGGATGTGGAATCCAAGGGACCAAGAAGATGACTCCTGGGAGGTCAGAGCCTTTGCACAGGACACCAGCAACATCATGGGCACCACTTGGCCTCCAAGGTCCTACACCTGCAACTTCTGCAGAAGGGAGTTCCGTTCAGCACAAGCCCTCGGTGGCCACATGAACATTCACCGCCGCGACCGAGCTCGCCTCCACCAAGTCCCACCACCCTTCAACCACCACCACCACCCCATCTCCTCTCTCTCCCCCTCACAACACTCCCCCTCTTTTCACAATCTCCCTCACTCTCCTGAGCCTTTTGCAAATGGTGGGGTATGCCTCTTGTACCCCTTCCCTAGCCCTAACACAGTTCCATTCTCTCCTCTTGGCCACACCACTAGTTTCAATAATGCATGTGTTGGTTCTCCCTCTTCTCTTTTCTCTGTCTCCCCTTCCCTTTCACACCCTCCAATGATGGTCCCAACTTGCTCAAATGCCTCCTTTGGTTTCTCAGCGGCGCAGCCTGCCACATCGAGGAGGAACATTTTCTCTTCTTATTCTGGGAGGGTGGAACAAGAAACCGCAACCTCCTCAGCTCATAATGGCCAACACGAGGAGCTTGATCTAGAGCTCCGTCTGGGAAATGGGAAATAGATCAACATCAAGGTCATGAGAAAAAGATTGGTTTATTTGTTCATTGTTTGGTGAACCACGTGAGGTGCCTGTGAGGAAAGATCAGTGTCCAAACTCCAAAGAAAAGAGAACTTATGTGCTTGTGCTTTGCTCTCTTTTGCAGCTATGCGGTGAGAGATGACAGAGAGAACTCTTTAATTTATTTTTTGAAGACACCATGTACAACTCTCGTAGTTTATAGCTGAAGCTCTGATGGATCTTTTGGTTGGATATATTTTTCTTTTATCTTTTGTTTCATCTTGCTCAATTTTTTTTTTTTTGTAAGGATCCCAGTTCTTGGTTAATTCATTTTTGTTAGTATCTGGTTGTTTTGCGAAAGATGCACTATGATGGGAGGGGATTGGAAAGGGAGGAAGGAGAAGGCATGGCATATGTAACTTCAGAGAAAGGGAAAATGTAAGTTGGTACTATTACTTTTTACAAAAAAAATTACCATTAATTTATTAATGTAGAAGAGAGATTAGCTAGGGTTCGAAGGAGACACTGAAGAAAGGTTGTAGTGGAGTGTCATTTTCAGTTTCAGAAATGTTTCAGTACATACATGTCTACCTGCTCATCCATCTTCGAGGTTTATATA
>Ga0209489_108244_pt1 | contig 14485 bp, 13 predicted proteins | sample SiratrowhiteBW_FD_187527 | JGI IMG/M metagenome (GOLD analysis project Ga0209489, IMG submission 187527) | Root nodule microbial communities of legume samples collected from California, USA - Siratro white BW (SPAdes) (version 2) | ecosystem: Host-associated > Plants > Roots > Nodule | place... | reverse complement strand
CCTCGGGCTGGTCCCTTCCCTCCATGCGTCTCGTTGCCTTCGACGACTTCACAGGTACTATGGATCAGTCCGACTCCCGACCTCAGCTCGGACCGCGGCTCTGGCAGTGCCTTGCCGCTGTCCCCCATTGGAGACCAATCCAATGGACCCGGTCGGGCCTCTCATGTTCCGATGATTACCTTCCATGCGTGATCCGGCCATCGACCCCGACGGAGCGGCATCGTCTCGCATAACGATGATGCTCATGCTGCCTTCGTGACTAGGGAACACACTCGGCCTCCGCGATCATCCACCTTTCGAGGCTCATTCCCGCACCCCGCATGGCTCCTGTCTACACTTCAGACCTCGCGTTGCCGCGACGCCCGCAAGACTCGGTCCCGGCTTGCCTGCTTCGGCTTTGGCCGGATGGGACTTCCACCCACAAGCACTCATCAGCTTGGCATGACGTACTCCCCAGTGATGGTGTAGCTCGGTAGAGCAAAGCCGTCCGCACGCGCGCCCTCAACTAGCGCCGTAGCGGGCGGACGGCTTTGCGGTGGTCACCGGCGATTCGCCGGTAGGGTCGGGTTGCTGACACCAACCTGATTCGAGGAACCACCGATGAACCGACGAGATGATGAACCTGCGGACGCTCGTGGAGAAGACCCCTGATGCGGATCTGCTGCGCGAGATGATCGGCTTTGCCGCCCAGCGCCTGATGGAGCTCGAGGTCGATGGCCTGACGGCGGCCGCTTATGGCGAGAAGAGCCAGGAGCGCCTAGTCCAGCGCAACGGCTACCGCGATCGGAGCTGGGAGACCCGCGCCGGCACCGTCGAGCTTCGCAGTCCCAAGCTGCGCAAGGGCTCCTACTTCCCCGGCTTTCTGGAGTCCCGTCGCATGGCCGAGAAGGCGCTTACCGCGGTGGTGCAGGAAGCCTACGTGCAGGGCGTCTCGACCCGCTCGGTCGACGATCTGGTGCAGGCCATGGGCATGAGCGGCATCTCCAAGAGCCAGGTGAGCCGGCTCTGCGCCGAGATCGACGACAAGGTGAAGGCGTTCCTCGCCCGTCCGATCGAGGGAGACTGGCCGTATTTGTGGATCGACGCCACCTACGTGAAGGTGCGCCAGCAGGGCCGCATCGTCTCGGTCGCGGTGATCGTCGCGGTCGGCGTCAACAGTGACGGCCGGCGCGAAGTTCTCGGCATGGATATTGGCCCGTCCGAGGCCGAGACGTTCTGGACCGCGTTCCTGCGCAAGCTGGCGCGCCGCGGCCTGCGCGGCGTCAAGCTGGTCGTGTCTGATGCCCATGAGGGCATCAAGGCCACCGTCGCCAAGGTGCTCAACGCCTCCTGGCAGCGTTGCCGCGTCCACTTCATGCGCAACGCGCTGGCGCATGCCGGCAAGAGCGGCCGGCGCGTCGTCTCCGCCTTCATCGCCACCGCCTTTGCCCAGGACGATGCCGAGGCCGCAAAGACCCAATGGCGAAAGGTCGCCGACCAGCTCCGCCCCAAGCTCCCCAAGCTCGCCGGCTTCCTCGACGAAGCGGAGACCGATGTACTCGCCTACATGACCTTCCCGCCCCAGCACCGGACCAAGCTGCACTCGACCAACCCGATCGAGCGCCTCAACGGCGAGATCAAGCGGCGCACCGAGGTGGTCGGAATCTTCCCCAATGAGGACGCCATCGTTCGCCTCGTTGGTGCGATCCTGCTCGAGCAGAACGATGAATGGGCCGTCCAGCGCGCCCGCTACATGACGCTGGAAACCATCGCGCCGTTGAGCGATGATCCCGCCGTCAGCTTCCCGGCAATCGCCAGCTGACCTGTCCGGCCCATGCCGGCGAACGTGGTGAACTCCGCTTAGCTACACCACGCCGGGGGACACGATCCCAAATCATCTCGCCTTACGTGGCATCCAGCCTCATCCAGAAGGCAATCCGGCGCGGGCGAACCGAGCTGGCTCTAGACGCGGCGGCGGCTCTCCTTGAGCAATCGCCAGAACGGCTGTGGCGGCGACTTGCCTGCATTGTCTTCGAGGACGTCGGGCTCGGTGATCCTGAGCTGGTAGCGCTGACGAGCGCCGCCATGGCAGGTAAAAGAGCGCGTGCCGTGCTCGGTGGTGAATGGGCCGTTGCGAGCTATTTGACGTCCAGAATGTCTCAGGCCACCAAGTGCCGGGGTGCTGATTACCTGCTGCTTGTCGCCGAAAACCATTGCAAATTCGAGGACCAGCGCCTGCAATTGGCGTTCAGCACCACCGCTGAGCTGATCCGCGCACTATCCAGCACCGAGCCTTTGCCGGTGAGAGCCTCGGCCACCTGGTTCTTGCTGGGTACGGACCGCAGACCCTCGCCTCGACTTGCTCGACGCCGAGGCGACATCGTGTCGCTGTTCGCAGCCCTGTGTGAAATCTTGCCTGCTGGTCTGGTGGAAATCGTCAAGGAAGGCCATCATCGAAGCGGGGAGGCGCTCCCCAAGCCTGAACGGGCGAGCATACAAGACGACGAGATGCCCGCCGAAACGATGCTTGGGGCAATCCCAGGCTGGTGTCTAGACGTATACACGAGACCCGGACGCGCCGCGCTGTCTAAGTTGATCGGCGGCTCGATGGAGAGCGCTCGCTGGGTCAGAGCGCAAATCCCCTCACGCCAGAGGGTCACGTTTTTAGGCACGATCGTTTTCCGGCTGGAAGGGAATGTGTACGACGCCGCTTGCGATGGAGGACAGCTGACGAGCTGCGCCGGGCGACCGATTACGAGAGCAACGGCCCCTACTGTCGGGACGCCACCGAAATTCTTCAGCTTGCCAGATCCGACCTGAACGAGCTGAATAACCTTAGAGCCCAAGTTTATGGGAGCGGTGAGCATGTCTGAGCACGTCATCACCTCGGATAACCTTCACTTATCCGAACCATCCCAGACGCTAATCGGCACGGTGCAATTAATTGCACCGGTCTCAAAAACCACCGCAGAACCCGCCTTTTTCGTTCAAAAGCATCGCGGAGAACAGTCGCCGGGCCTATCTCAGCGATCTGCGCGCCGTCACTATCACGGCAGCATCTTGAGCATCGCGCCCTTGCTCGCTGGAGACCAGCTATGTGGCAATCTCTACTAGTCGTCGGCTTGGACCTTGGCTCCCGCAGCCTCCGCCGCCGCCAAGCCTTCCTCGATCGTCATGTCGGCACTCTTCATGAAGGGCCTGATGAGGTTCCTCAACCGACGAAATCCAGCGAGCTTCCGAACATCCGCCTCGCGGGCCTTCGAATGCTCTTTGTACCAAAGGGTCAGCTCGTTATAAGTCAGCTTCGAAAAAGCCTTCCGCTGCTTCTCTGGGTGCCCAGCCACGGAGATGGCCACAACAGCCGGTACGCTGAAGCCGGCGAACAGATCGCCTTGACCAGGGACCAGTGAAGGGGACGGGCGTCGCTCGCTCACTTCTCCGATCAGCTTGATTAGCGCGACTTCAATCAGTGCCGGTGTAACGGCAGCGATCTCGCATGCTTCTTCCGAAATTCAGCAACCATTCCCCGCGAAGAGAGGCCCTCGTCCCCGAGCTGGCGGACGGCGGCACTCAGTAGATCGCGGAGTTCAGTCAGTTCTGCCCGCTTCACGGCGCTCCCACTCCTGTGCGAATCGCGTCAGCCATTCTACCGCACCTTGGAGTTGTTCACGAATCTCGGGTTCCTCAGTTTCCGGGCAAAGCTCGTCGATCAAGCAGGACGGCTCTTGCGTGTTGGCCGACAGGGCAGCGATTGCCCGGACAAGTCGTTGTATTTCAATCGATTTCCTGGTTTCCGCTACGGCCCGCTTACGTTGGATCCGGAGCAAGTCGCGGTCCTGAGCACTACGACCGGGGTATAGCTTCCCGTCAGCCGCCTTAACACGAGCACCGATCAATCGGCCAATGGCCGTTGCCTGATCCGCGGTAGGCCGATGACCGTGCTTGATGAGGAAATCGCTGTAAGCGTTCTTGCCATACCAAGCCTCAAGAACCGCGGCTTCGGCGAGCAAGATCCACCGCGCGCCCGCCGCATCCAACGGCTTGTCGAGACTGACCACGTTGGTATTGGGGTTCGCATCGGCATCGAAGATCAAGCAAGGCGAGGCACTGCGCATTGTCACATCGTTAGCGAACATGGTTAACGAAGGGTAAAGCGCGTCAACAAATAGGCACGCTGGGTCCGACGTTCAAAACATCGCCGTAGCAGCACCGCCTTCAGCCGGAGCGCGCCAAAAGGTCAAGCCGCCTCTTCGCCATCCGCCTCGCTTCTCGCATCGAACCTCGGCACTTCTATGCCTGCTACTCTGCACAAACCTACAAGTATCTTCATTTGATCTCTAGTCAGCACTCTGCAGCCTTCTGCCGCGATCTCCGTCACGAACAGCTCTTCATCATAATCGAAATCCGCCGCGTACTGAAGTGCGCCCCGGACTAGCTCAGCAATGCTGTAACCCGCCCACCCTTCAAAGGGTGTGCGCATGTAAGCGATCCGCGCAACAGCATCACGCTCGGCGGGCGAAAAGCCGGCTATTGCATCACGCTGCAACAGCTTCTCAAGCCAATGGCGTTGGGGTTCGTAACCGCGCCAACTGTGCGACGCCGCCAAGAGGTTTTTGATCATCAAGCGTAGCGCCTCGGCGCCGCGCTGTTCTTTCGGTAGATGCTTCATCGCCGCCTCTTAGTAGAAGGGGACGCGACGCAACTAAAAGTGCACAACCTGTGGAGATACGGTGACTATACACCTGATTCGATCGGGCGCAGGCGGCCAATCGATAGCAAAGTGAGGCGGTTGTGGATCGCAAGCGCTTTTTGCCCTCTCTTGTGCACAGGGCTACCGTAAAAAGCTACCTCAGTTTTGAACTTTTAAAGCGCTCTTCTATTTTTTAGAATATGGACCATCTCGACAAATAGAGACCTTACGCAGGGGCACATAGCGGTTTTCGGAGAGCCCGCGATTCAGGGTCCTACCCGGTAGCTCATCTCCGTCACTTCCGCTGGTTCCAGTTGGCACAGCGGGCCGCCGGCCCGAGCTATGCAGCATAGCGCGCGAGCCCTTGCGCCATTCTGAGATTCGAGCAACGATTCGTTGACCATCCTTGGCTGCTTCTGGCGCGTGAAGCAGCGAACCCGTAACGCCCGCTATCGGAAGTCCAATGACGCTCGCCGACTTTCTGCAGTCGCGCAACGTGACTGCCTCGCCACGCGGCGCCTTCTTTGCCGGGATGAAAACGCTGATCAATGCGGCCGTCTTTCCCGATGTTCGATCGTGGGCAGAGCTATATCGCTTTCTCAGCCGTCGTCGCGCCTCCGACGAAACCATCACTCTCGCTTGCCAGCTTTGGCGTGAGTACAGGAAGCTAGAACCTGTCGGAGTTGCCGCGCGCATAGTGAAAGCTGTAAAAACATTTGCGGGCCATCGTTCAACCTCTCGTTAGATGCTCAATCAGCTTGATTATCGGTGCGATCAAATCGTTGGGATTCTTGACCACTTTCCCGAGCGGCCGCATCAACGCGCTGATCTTCGATGTGTCTTTGGGAAAATATGACTCGATCTTCCCAGTGACTTCCTTCCACAACTCTTCCGCCACCCAAGCCGAGGAGCCGATGGGTATCAGATGGAGCCCGTGCGCCTTCGCTGCTTCGAATTCTAGGCGCACACCGTCCGCGCTTACGATTTTCCCATCGACCGACTTATTGCCCATGACAAAAATGGCGATACCAGCTTGGGCAACTAGTTCATCCCGGTAGCGCTTGTAAGTCTGCGCCCGCACCGTCTCATCGCTTATGCCAATGGGAAAGGGCCGCAGCACTAATTGCTCGTCGATGCTGCGGTGGCTGGTCGAATAGATTTGTTGAACTGCACCCTTCACGACAGCGCTGCCAATCCCGAGGCCGAAACCGCTTGTGATTCGCAAATTCTTGTTGATCAGTTCCGCTGCCAGCTTGGACATGAATTCCTCGGTCGCGGACTGCCCCCAAGCTCCATAGTCGGCCGCGCTTCCCGATATAAAGACTGTCCTTCTCCTGAAACGGCGATCCATATCCGCGAGCAGCCGCGTGACATCGTCGTAATCTTCAATGAAGATCGTCTTGATGTTGAATCGCAACAAGTCTTGCGTAACAAGTTTTTGCTTTGTTTCGGCGTATTCAAAATTGGCTTTGCTTTCCCCCTTGCCCCGGGTCCGCCTCTTCATCACACAGAAATGCTGCCGATGATGCTTTTCGAAGCGCGCTCTGATGCGCGAAAGAACGAAATCGAGATTGGGATCCGTGAAGCTAAAGCCCAGAAAAAGGAAGGTCTTTTCCACGAGGTCGCCCGACAAGGCCGTTATGAAAGGACCGTGAGTCAACGAATATCGTTCGTAGTCGTCCTTGCTCAAGATGGCTTCTGTGGGATGCTCAATGTCTCCGTGCATCTTGTAGACGGCGCCCGCGGCGCGTAGTGGCAAGTTGATTGACCGTATACTTGGAATCCACGCGCCGGCCGCCAGCCTCCAACGCCTTCTCGATCAATCGATCGTAATTTGTCGTCCAGTAGGTCTGAACGGGCAACCTCGACAGCAGCGAATGATTTTCGGTAGGATTCTTGATGTCCGAAAACTCATCAATCAGCAGTTGGCTCAGTTTGTGCCGATTATTGTTGTTAGCGTTGAGATGATACTGGGCGAGCGCAACTAGGTCGGTTTCCTTGGCGACATCTAGACCGAGTCCCTTCGCGACGGGAGACATGAGCCCCAACCAATCGACGTAACCTGCAGCTTTCGACATGCCCGCGCCGATAAACACAGCTGCATTGTTCTCGTTTAGCTCCTTTAGGTAACCGGCGAGAAAATCGTCCGTGTCTCTGTCCGCCATCGTGAAGCCTTCAAATCACTACCGTCTAAAGTTAAAAGCCAATGCGTTAGTCGCAGTTGCTAAAGCACTTGATTACCCGGAAGAGTAACTCCGGTAGAAGATTCGTTGCAACTGCAGCGCTAGCCCTTGAGATAGGTCATGGTATCCGTTGTCACCAGACGCATGGCTAGAAGCACAGCACTGGTAAATGGTCATCGCTCGGTGAGCGCTACCGTCGTCCCCTCACGAGCCTACGGGTCCGACGCAACAACGTTAGGATCGTCAGCCCGAACGCTTGTTTGAAACTGAGCGGGATCAACTTTCTTGCGCCGCGCCCACTCGACGAGGTTCGCCGGGCGATACGTTGGATCAGCTCGCCATCGCTTGAACACATTGGCGTCGATCGTCTCATTGACGTTGATGTGGCTGCCGTCTTCCCTAATATCCGGCTCCCTGCCGATGGTGCGATACAGGGGCGAAGTGAACCGGGCATAGAGACCAGAGCCAAAGGAGGTATACGAGTCGGCAATCGGCGCTATAACGGCGTCTCCATCGAGATCGACCTCCGATCGGAACGAAAGACCGTGCAATTCTGCTTTCTTCATCATCCAACGCAGCGGAGCTTGGGCGAGAAGATCGGTCTGATAGCCGCCCCCCACATTGGCATGAGCACCTACGAACCAACGCTGCTCAACTCCGGAAAGCGGGCGCGGCTTTGCGATGACCGCGCTGGGATCCTTTGGGTGACGAACATCCCAAAGCGTGGGAGCGAAGTCGTTGCGATGCTCATCGATAGCGAGGGCGTGATAGCCGTTTAAGATATGGATGCGTAGTCCTGTCTGTAGATAATCGAACTGAGAACGGCTAATGCCGGGAATGTTCCCTGCCGCCAAGCCGACGGAGCCCACGGTATCCCACACGCCCATCACCTTTACCTGGGCTGGCTGAGAATATTTGAGGAGCCACTCTTCTTGCTCCGTCAACTTGCTAGTGTCTCCACTCGCTGCGATATCCTTCAATCGCCAAATGCTCTCCTCATCGCCCTTCTTGTAGCGATCAAATAGCTCTGTCACCCCGATCGGAGAGCCAGCTTTCAGGACCCCATTGATGGCAACCAATCCTGCCAAGGCCCTAGCTGTGAAAGCACCCCGGCTAAAACCGAAAATAAAAATCTCGTCTCCTTCGTTGTAATTTTCGATGAGCCACTCGTACGCTAGGCGAATGTTCTCATCGAGTCCCTGACCGAAAACACCGCCCAAGAACCCGTTAACCCCAACCTCATAGTAGACGAGTTGAGGCTTGCCATCCGCGCTTTTGCTCGCGCAGAGAGCCCGCATTCGCCAGACGTTGGTGTTGCTGTTGACGCTATTCCATGTCCCGTCGAGAAAGACCGCGAGACGCTTTTGCTGCTGTTCTGCGCCTGCAAAGTTCGGCTGATTGCCACTCTTCTCTGCAGGACGACCGACGATCACTCCGATGGCGACAATGGCCACGATCGCGAGCAACAGCCCGATCGTGTGCCCGATGCGCTCAACCCAGCGAAAAAACTTCACGGCAAGGCTCCCGACGTCGCCGCCCTCGGAGAGGAATCCGGCATGGACATGACTCAAAGTAAGGCTGACGCACGTCCAATCCTGATGAGCATCGCTCCTGGAATCGCCGTCATTCGTCAGCGATGCCGTCGGCACGGGGTGCAACACACCGCGCTGACCACACTTCGCAGCCCTCAGACTAGAGCAGCGGCGGCGCCGGCTTTTTGCGTTTTATCAGGGAGTCACGATGAACAAGAGCGCGGGGTCCTGTTTTCAAGCCGCAAGACGTCGCTATCGAAGGCCATTCGATCGCAGCTTCGTCGCGGCCATCTCGCACCTGTGCCTTGCAAGCGCGTATTCTCCTACAGGCAACGGTGCAGTTCGTGCTGAGCGTTCGCGATCAGGCTTTGTCAGCCGTCCAAACGGGACATACGTCGGCCAGCTATTTGCAGAGTGATGCAAAGAAGTAGGAGTCATCCGGAGGAAAAAAACTCAGCGATCGTCGCGTAGAAGATATCGACAAACCCGGAACACTCCTGTAGGAAAGTGCACAATATTGAACACGCTACCTAAGAGCGTGTCCCGTAGTTCTATCTGTTTCAAGTCGCCCGTATGCTTGGGCCTCTATGCTTTCAATGTGATCTGGCGCGAATGCCTGGTACCCGAGCTTATTTCAGCGGCTTGCCAGCGACCTCCATAAATATGTGAGGAGATGACGCGATGACTGTGCGCGAGCAGCTGTTTACTTTGTTGCGCAACCTTCGATGGATAATCGTCCTGTCGGTGGCCCTCTCAGTATTGCTCTACCTGCCAGATCAGATTCAGGAGCTCTACCGGATAGCCGCCGACGACCTTGGATGGGGGACGTTCAGGGAATTCGCTGCCCTGGGCGTGATCGCCATAACGATCTGGGCAAGCGCGTTTCAGCTCACAACTGCATCCCTGCCGCAAATTCCGCACCCCACGGGGCGCCTTGCCTTCTATATAAGGCTTGCTCCCGTCCTGCTTGGAGCACTGCCGATCATCGCCACCACAGCAGGCCAATTCGCATCACGGCCGGTGCGAAAGATTGGCGAGGTCGAGGAAGTCGGAAGTATATTCCGCATTCAGGACCAGGCGCTCGCGTTTGAGCGGAACATGCTGTTCATCCTCGCAATCGCCATGCTGATCATGCTCGTCTGTTTCGTGGCATTTACCTGGCGAATAGGATCAAGAGATCGCTCGATTGATCTCGCGAGCCGCGCCAACAACGCTTACTTCATCCGCTACAGGTTTCTCGCGCTCTCGATCGGCGGCATCGTGCTGTTGACAGCAGCATTCCTCCTGCTGCCGGATAGGCTCGCACAATTTCTCGGATCGTTTGGCGTGATCGCTCTCTTTGCGGTTTGCGTCATTGGTCTCACGGTCCATTTTGCTCTCTTGACGATCAGATTTGCGTTTCCGTTTATTCCGGTTGTCTTTGGCGGCTTGTTTCTGCTTGCCTCCTTGTTGGGAGGTGACGACCACGAACTGCGTACCGTCTCTGAAGCAAACAGCCCGCCGGAAAAAGCGCGCATGTCCGCAGCCGCCGCATTCCGCGAGTGGCTTTTACAAAAGCCGCGGGTGGAGGAAGCCAAGAGGCTCGGCGAATATCCCGTCTTCATTGTGGCGGCTCAAGGCGGAGGGATCTATGCGGCCAATAATGCGGCGCGGTTTCTTGCGCGGATGCAGGATCTCTGTCCGGCATTTCGCCAACATCTGTTTGCGATAAGCGGTGTGTCCGGGGGCAGCGTCGGTTCGGCAATCTTCGCCGCTGCGCTCCACGCCGAAAATGCGTCCCTTGATTCGAATGCCGTCGACGCAAAGACATGCCCCAAAATCGCGGATTTCCTGGCAGGGGTTGGACGGGTCCAAGATATTGATGCTCCTGGGCCGGTCGAGCAGCGCGTTGCGAGCGTCCTGGCAACCGATTTTCTGTCGCCTTTGGTTGCCGGCTTTCTGTTTACTGACTTCACTCAGATGTTTTCACCGTTCGCGATCCCGGCCTTCGATCGCGCGCGCTTTCTCGAATACACTTTGGAGAACGCCGGTGACAGAATCCTCGGCAGCAACAAGGGCAGCGGCAATCAATCCAATCTGCTAAGGGCTGACTTCCAGTCCCATTGGGCGCCCGGCAACAACATGCCGGCCCTGTTGTTCAACACGACGGATGCCGGCAGCGGCAAACGGGCCGTCATCTCTCCCTTTGATTTCGATTCGCTTCACCCCAAAGACACGGACCTGTGTGTTCTTGCAGCGATTGAACGTGCGGGCACTGGGACGGACCAAACGGTCAAGAGCCATTCGCTGCGTATTCCGCTCAGCACAGCCGCTTTCACGAGCGCGCGATTTCCGTGGGTCACGCCGGCGGCGACCGTGTCGGTCAAAAATGACTGCATAACCTCTCATCGGCAGACGCGCCTGGTGGACGGCGGATATGTGGAGAACTCTGGGATTGAGTCCGCGCTCGACCTGATTGAGAAGCTTAACGGCATCAAGGGCACCTCCGATGCGCCGAAATTCAGGATTTACCTGCTGTCCCTCGTCAGCGGGCAGTTCGGCGATCATGGTTCATTCATGTTCGGTGAGCTCATGGAACCGGTACGCGCGCTTCTGAGCACGCGAACCTCCCGAACCTATGTCGCCCTCAATCATGCAACCAGCATTGACCGTCGGCCGGACGCCGAAGTGACGCCCAGTGTTCAGCGCTTTCCAACGTTCGGCCGGACGGACATAACAGGTTTGTTTTATAGCCTTCCACTCGGCTGGACGTTGTCCCAGAAGACCGAGGATATCATCTCATTGAGCAGCGGCCGCTTTTGGGACTGCGTGCCGAAGGACGACTTCGATCAGTCCCGCGAAAGGCAGAGCAATGCAGATTGCCTGCAGGTGAAGTTGTTCCATCTTCTGAATGGATCGGTCGCGACCGCATTTGAAACGCTTAAGGATGCCAAACTTGCACGGGCTGCCTACGCCGACGAGCTAGCGAAGGAATATCAACCAACTCCAAAGATCAAACCGCAGCCATTGCTTGCTTGTTATGAGAGCAATTGGTTGCAACAGCGCGGTTATGAGGAATATCAGGAAAAAGTCGCCGCCTACGAGCACCAGCTGAGTGAATCGAGCAAAGATCATTCGCCGGCCCCTCCACCCGTTCCGCCATACCGAAAGAGCTATATGGCCTACTATCAGGCCGAGCAGGTCAAGGCCTTGTTACAGGAATGGGATCGCGTCGAGGAAACGGATCCCCGTATCCTGGCCTATATTCTGGGATCCGTCTCTTACGACAGCGCCGATTTTACTCGCAGCAGCGAGAACTTTTCTTACAGCGCGGTTTCTCAACTCCCGCAGAAATGGCGCGATCGCATTGACAAGAATAACTCAAGGCTTCTGGCCGCAAACAAGCCCGCGGTCGACGTGAACTCTTTGCTTAATCATCCCAAGGAACTAGCCAATTTCGTGCTCGCTTACGATGACAACGACTTTGGCAACCAGCCCGGAACGGACGACGGCTGGCTGTTTCGCCCGCGAGGAATGTATCAATTGGTCGGCCGTGAGCAGTATCAGGAAGCGCAGGATCAAATGCAGCAACTGGGCGAGCTGCAAGGACTTGATCTGCTAACGCTTCCCGACGCGCTATGGGATGCGAAGATCTCGGCCAAGGTTACTTTCGCTCACTTCCGATTGCACCGGTACAAGGACGACCGGTTATCTCCGCCGAACAACCGCCGAACGCTGTTCGAATTGCTCAAGGATCGTGCGAACGACTGGACAGCGGTGCGCGCGTTGCAAACGGATATGGCGCATCCAGTCGACCACGCGCGGGTCAATGCACGCAGTGAGATGTTCCTCGGCTGTATTGCGGAGGCGTTGCATCCGACGAAACTCAAGACCTTGCAAAGCCAATTCTACGGTGAGGAATGAAGGGTTTGATCCGGTCGCCCGCATTGCCTTGGCGAGACGCGTAGCGGCGAGATGTAGTTGTTCGACAGCTGATGTTTAAAGTTTTGGTCTTACAGGGGGATTTCCAATGATCGCGAGGGGGCAAATGAACGGATCTCTGTTTCCGCGATGGCTTGCAAGCTTGTTAGCGGCGGGGGTGGTGTTCGCCGCAGCTTTGGAGCTAGGAACGGCTCCTGCGCAAGCGGCCTCAAAGCCGCTTGCGCCCAATGATGTGTCCATTCTCTTTCCTCCGCCGAAGTCGGCGGCCGACCTCGCCAATCTGATCGCCGTGTCCGATCTTGCGGGCCCTTCGGGCTCGCCGCAGCGGCTGTTTTCCGACGCGGACTTCGCGCACTTTATCGCTAACGCCGAAAATCCGGAGCATCCGGGCGTGCCGGATTCGGGTGCACGCCACATTCAGTTTCCCGATGCCGTGAAAAAGATCGGCGCCTGGTTTGTGGCCGGTATCCGGATCGATCCGGGCGCGCCGGGATTGTCCCCGGAGATCATCGCCCAGTTTGGCCGGCAACCACAAATCCGGCTCATCATTCAGCCGATGACCAATGGGCCGGACGGCTTCAAGGTTCATGACACTGCAGGCCACCTTATCATCAGCTTCACCCTCGACCCGAACCCGCCTCTGGACGGTTGCGCGCCGTTCCCGCGATTCAAACCGGACGACGAGGCATTCAAGGCGATCGTTCGTGACGTCGCGACCTTGCGCGATCAGCTTGGGGCCGGACATTTTGGCAATGTCAAAGTCTCGACTGCCGGTGATCTGAATGTGCATCCGGGTCTGGTAGGGGCATCGGCAAAGCCGTTTCGCGATGCACTCAAGGCCTTGATTGAGAAGCATCTCTCGCCGCAGCGCCTCAATACCATGGCCGTGATGGGCATCGCACCGCCCGAACCCTGGATCTTCGTGTCGATGTTAAGGGTGCCGCAAGCCGGCCTAATACCAGTGCCCGGCCCTACGCTTGATGGGATGCACGCGGCGCAGATGTTCAGCGCCATCGGCGAAAAGCACGTGGTCCCGCAACCGGGCACGAATAATCAAAATCCGATCACCTGTCGACACGCGGCATTGCAAAATCCGCCCTTGCCCCAAGCTGAACGCAAAGGTGTCTCGAGCTCCGAGTTCATCGATGGTAACGTGCCCAACAGCCGTATCATCGAGATCGTCAATACCATTGCCGATCCGAAGAAGAGCCACTTCTTCAATACCGATTGCGTGAGCTGTCACACCGAGACGGCACAGCCACTCGCCAGGAAAATTCCAAATTTCGCAGCGGTCGGCGTGAACCGCGCGGTCTGGCCGAAAGAAGACTGGAATGTCCGCAACTTCGGTTGGTTCCCATCCTTTTTGCAGGGCGGCCCGGCCGCGGCGACGATAACCAGGCGCGCGGCAGCCGAGACGTCCGACGTGGTCGCCTTCATCAATAGCCAATTGCTGAACAAGTAACAGACGCCGTCGCCGTTTCCGGTAGCGCCGGGCCGGCTGGACGCATGAAAAAGATGGATGGAGTCCTTGCTATGGGGAGACCTTCTTTTGGCTCTCGTCTTTATTCCCGGGTGATGCGCTGGCCTCATATCACCAGCCTGTTGTTGGCAAGCGTCGTTGTCGTGATCGTGGCGGCCGGGCTGGTGTATTTTGCCCCGGAGAAGGTTCGCGACGCGGCCCTTAAGGTCAAGAACGATGCCAATCTGGTCGCTCAATTACTGCCTGCGACCTTGCCCGAGCCATCAAAAATCGAAAGCGCTTATTGGCTTCCGCAAAATTGGAGCTCCCGCCAGCGTTACTGGTTTCACCACACATCGCAGGGGACAGCGACCATCCCTGTCCCCTATCAGTGGTTTTTGGCCCTGGAACGCCCGGAGCTGTCCTTCTCTTACACGAGCTTAACGGACGAGAACTACCTGCGCCGCCTCGGCTTCATTCCGAGTCCTAGCTCAAAGGACTTCGCCGGTAATGCGCCCGCATACGGTTATCACGACGGTGCGCCGAATGGGGACACAGCCAACCCCGCATGGACTCCAAGCGCGCCCGAGAACCCGAATGCTCTGCCGGTTGGCTTTGCCATCCTCAAGGGCGGTGTCGATCCGACGACTGGCGCCCCGTATGAAGATCAGATCGGGCTAACCTGCGCCGCCTGTCATACGGGTCATCTCGAATACAAGAA
>Ga0209489_108243_pt1 | contig 14485 bp, 6 predicted proteins | sample SiratrowhiteBW_FD_187527 | JGI IMG/M metagenome (GOLD analysis project Ga0209489, IMG submission 187527) | Root nodule microbial communities of legume samples collected from California, USA - Siratro white BW (SPAdes) (version 2) | ecosystem: Host-associated > Plants > Roots > Nodule | place: USA... | reverse complement strand
AAGGGCTGGGATCATAGATTCTTGGGAGCATGTAAGAATTTGTCTTATAAGTTTTTAAATATGTCAAATGTTTGTCAAGTTTAAAGTTCTAACATTAAAGCTTATCATTCAATTCAGGTTTTTCAAGATACACAGCCATTGGACAAGCAAGATATAGAAGAGCTTCAAAAAGAATGGGCAAAGTATTTTCTCAAAGTTAGAAGTAGATAGTTTAGATTAGAAATAGTTTCATTGTAAATTATAAGTACTTTATTGTAAATTAGAAATAGCTTTATTGTACATTAGTGTATATAAAATATGAATTGCATTTCTGTATAATTAGAAGTAGTTTTGTAAATGAATTCTGCTTGGATTGTGTACTGATGTAGGGAGGTAATAGCTAATCCAAACTAAATTTTTTAAAAAAAAAAACCTAACACAACATCGGTTATGGTCAAATCCGACTGGTAATGCATCTGAAATTTGAAAACAGATGCATCACAACGTCGGTTAAGACACAAAACGACGTTGTGTAAGGATCACAGCGTCGGTTGGAGCCTCTTAAGCGACGTTATGATGCATCTATTTTCAAATTTCAGATGCATCACCACGTCGGTTAAGAGGCTCCAACCGACGTTGTGATTCTTACACAACGTCGTTTTGTGCCTTAACCGACATAGCCTAATACCCAGTTATGGAAGCAATTCAGCGAATCACAACGTCGGTTTCTTTGTTTTAACCGACATTGTGGTGTTTAGCACCACGTCGATTTGTTAACCGACGTATGATCAATGTCTCTCGGTTCAGTACCCGACGAGAAATGTCTCTCATAACCGACGAGGAATACCCTTTTTGCACTAGTGTTGATTCCTGATTTTTTTTAAGTTGATTGAGTTTCAAAAAATAATACATTTTACTATTCTTATCATCTTATTTAAAATCCAGCTTCTTAAACTCAGATGTTAATACGAATATGAGCTCCTAATTACAGATTTTTTTTTTCCCTAAATCATTAGAACTGGAAATACGAACTAGTGGAGAGTATTGGAAAAAGCAAAGGGTGGCAGTGCTACACGCTCTAGCAAAAGACAAATATGGTGGGGACAATAAATCAAAAAGCAGATATTGTGAAGTGTGTCCAACTGTGTCTGCATGCATTCAACGCTGAAGAAATTTAGGCCATTGAATTAATTAATGCATTTAAAGCCATTTAATTTCTCTGCGTCATCCTCTCGTCCATTTGTTGTCGTTCATATATTAATTCCCTTTTTTTCTAAACTACAGTATTAATTAAACTCCATAACTTCAAAAAAAAATTATAACTTCAATATGTCATCATCACCTTCAATAGTTTGCTTCACCAGATGCAACCTCTCTATATCTTTTCTATCAACTACGCATGATATATGAAAATGTTAACAAGGTTGCATAAATAAGATACTTTAAAGAACTTAAATTGAAAAGGTTTTTGATAATAAATCTCAGTTTAATTATGTTTTTATTTCCTAAAATTTGTGTGGCAATTCTTCTTATTGTTCAACCATTTTAAAAAACTTTTGTAGTATCTTAAATTGAAAAAATATATATGTAGTAACTAATTAAACACTAAATTTAAAGTACTAAAATAATGAATTGCTTGAAGCTTAAGCTGTAAGATTTTGAATTTAGTATTTAAAATTTAGGATTTAAAAATTAAGATTTAGAAGTTAAAACTGTTTTTAATCACTCAAAGTGAGTGTTTAAAAATATAATCAAACCTAAAGTTCTTAACACATCATCATATTGCAAAGTAATAACATTATTTAAACATAATTAAAACTTTCACTTTAATTTAAAGTATTACTTTTTTACTTATTGTCTATTTTAATATTATCCAAAATAAATATTCAAACTAATTTAGATTATTTTATTATTAATCACAAATCAATTAAGTGGAGAATATTGTTGAATTTGGTTCGTTCCAAGAGGCTAACTAATTATGTGGAACAACAATCTTTATTATAGCTTATTTGAAAAAGAAATATTATCTACAGTATAAAAATTAAATAATTGCTTGTTTAAATTAAGGATGCAAAATTTAAAATTCATATTCATTCTTATTTTTACTCGTGCTAAGTGTAAAATTTATATTTTATTTATATTTGTTTTATACTATCTAAATACTAATTAAATATTTTTATAAAACAAATTGAATAAAAATATGATGTTATTAAAGATTGAATATCATTACACGTATCTTTTAGAAATAATTTAGTTCTACAAAATTAATATTTATATTTCCTAAAACTTAATACATTCGAATAAAGATTACACAAAGAAAAAAAAATATATATATATATAATTAAATCTGTGATATAAAGAAATGTAAAAGATACCAAATATTAAATATGTAATAAGTCTAAGAATTAAGAAAGAATAAAAAAAAAATTATAGTAAAAGAAATGTTCTTCAAGTCAAATGAAATAAAAAATTAAAGAAAACGTAAAAACGTTAAAAGAATAAACTTTTTAGTTACTTAACAAACTAATAATATTTTAATAAATGAAAAGAATGGCACTTATAAAAACAAGATAAATGACGAATATATATATATATATATCATTTTCACATCCGATTAAAAAAATTAAGTTGTGTACACTAATACGTGTGTTTTTTCATCAAAATCGGGATCAATTTAAACATTTTACTATTATATTTTTACGTGTTTGAAAAAAAATAAACAAAAAATAAAATAAAAAATTAAGGGAATAATTAAGTTTATTTAATATTCTTCTTTTTATATAATAATAATATTTCTTTTCTAAATTGACTTCGATTATATTTATTGGAGATATATTTATAGATAAAGATATTTTTAAATAACAGCATTAAATAGGACTGGGGTATCTTTATGACAATTTTTTTTATATATATTGAGTTTATAGAAAAAGTAAGATATATAATAAGTTGGTTGATTGTTATAAAATAATCTTAAAGTTCGTAAATATTATTTTTGACTTATTATTAATTCAAACATTTTACATTATGCATATCATATAACTCAATGTTTTTATTTTAAAAAATAAGGTATCACGTTTTCGTACTTCTAAAGTATTAAAACTTCAGTATTAACCTTTGCTAAAAAAAAGTTACTCACATTTAATCTAACTTTTTGTTAAATACATCACTTCTAGCTATTTAAATCACCTTCTTTTTTTTCTCTCTATATAAATAGTTATCAAACCACTTGTAAGAATATTAAAAGTGATTCATTTAAATTAAAAAAAATACTAAAATTGACAAGCTTTTTAAACAATAAAAACATATATTATTCTAAAAAATTATTATTAATACATTTAATAAAATCGCCTTAATTATACTTTTAGTGCCTTAAATTTGGATCAATTTTTCATTTTTTTAGTTATCCAAATTAAATTTACCTTTTCAATCTCTAAAGTTTGGAAAATAATATTTTTATTCTTAATCATTTTATGTTATACTTATTATTGACGTGAGTAATTACATTCACATCAACAATGACATATGTCACTAATTAAGGATGTGAAAGTACAATTTTTAATTTTGTTTAGCTATGATATATTTTGTCATTAAAATTTGTATCAAATTTTATTTCAGTCCCCTTAATTAAAATGTGATAGTTTCAGTTCTTCAAATATAAAATTGACATTTCAAGTCCTTCGAATTCAAAACTTACTTCGTAGTCCTCTATGCCTAAAAGTTTTTCAAACCCCCAAATTTAAAGTGGACTTTTAATATTTTTCAATTTTGAAACAAGTCATTGTTTTTATTTTCAAAGGTAATATTATTGAAAATTTGTTGACGTAATTAACACGCGTTTAATTTGAGAAAGATAGTTTTAATGGTGTTTGAAATTTGTATTACATCTCTCTTACTCATTTTTTCCCCTCTCCCTATAATAGTAATATAAATAAGTGGTACAATGACAATGACTTAGTCTTTTGTTATTTTCTATATTTCTTGTTTAGTTACATTATCATGAATGAAGATTTAACTTAATTTTTTATTTTGATATTAAAATTTATTAATTATGGCTAGAATATGTGAATAGGATGTTTTCTTTTATCATAAATATCATTTGATAATTTATCTAAAAAAAAAATTGTTAGAAAATATATTATTAATAACTTAAAATTATTCATACAATACAAAAAGACGGATAGTTCTGAGTCAATTTTTTTTTTCTGTCCCTTAACTTTTTACATAAAGAAGTAAATGAAACAAAAGTTTCACATTCAGTCTCGAATAAGATGTTAAGTGCCCTTTTTTTTCTTAATTTGAATGACTAAATATATGCCATTTTTAAATTTGTAGGACTAAAATTAAATTTAACCTAAATTTGAGATACTAAAAGATATTTTAGTCAAAATTAAAAGAAAAATCATGTTATTATTTTAACTATATTTATTATTATTAACGTAAATTTCATTAGTCTGGACAGAAATGAGTGCAATGTCATTGATCGTGAGGAATATAACTAAGAATATTTTTTAAAATTTAAGTATCAAGAAATAAGTTTTAATTTAAAGGAAAAAATAAGAGATTGGAGAGGCTAAAATATATTTTAGCTAATAAATCTTTTTATTTATTGTGATAGTTAGTGAGACATATATATATAATTAAGAGACATTATTAAATATAAAGAATGTTCAATTCATTCGTTCTCGATTTTTTTTTTTCTCCTGAGAAAATATAATTCCCACTAATATATCACGTCATGAAAGGTATAGCAAGCAAGTCATTTCGAAGATTGAAATGAAACAAGTTTGCACGAAAAGAAAACCACCTTTAAATAAAAAGGGTAATACGATTGGTTAACAAAATTGTAAAAGAATATGATCTAATTAAAGTGGAACAAAAAGTCAAAGAGAGCAAAGAATAAGATATGCTTTGTAACAATCAATTTTTAACATGCAGTACAATCTATATATATATATTCAAACAATTAAAATTTATTGAAGTCATGCCATACTTACAATTACCAAATGATAACGAGCATTGAATATTTTGTATAAGATAGATCGTGCAATGCAAGCTTAGATAATCTGGTTATGCGTTTTACGTCAATAACGTCCATAAATATGCATGCATGGTGTATAAAACGTTGTTTCTGTGTCTATTCAATATATATTTATATTGAATATTCATATCTCTGTCACTAATCACTTGACTTAATACACGACAAGCACAAAATACATAACCCACGATTTTTTTTTTTTCTTTCCTTTTTATCTTTAACACGTCGTTTTCTATAGTTGATGATAGATCGTTCTAAGTTTTTTTTGTCGGCGACACTTGTATTATTTATATTAAATATGTACCTCTAGTACTTGATGTAAATTAATTTTAATTTATAATAAAAATGAAAATAAAAATAAATTTATATGAAGTTAACACTTGAGATTAAAAATTATTTATGGACACTCCATTTTAATTTATGGAAACGCTTTTAAAGATAAAGTTACGAGCCACCAAATTGAAAGTATGATAATATTCTATATGCAATAGTTAACACTAACAATATTATTTTAATGAATTTGAGTCAGTAGGAGACCGTCCAAATGCGAACTGCAGTGAAAATAATTAAAATCGATAAATTTCGCATTTTTTTACACTTTTTCTTTTCTGTCTAATAGGTTAATTTGACAATATGTGCATACTTAGATTATTTTAATTAATTACATAATTACGTTTTAAATTTTTGAGAGGTTTCAACAGTTGAATGTCTTCAAAGTTAAACTAAATAAAATATACCATAACCGTAATTTATACGTAGAGAAAAGAAAAATCAATTTTAATGGAAACTGAAACGCTTTGTTTTGGACTTCCTTTCATCCTCCACTTTTGTATGATATGAAAAAATTCATACACAACTCAAAATGAAATTACTGTTGACAATAACTTGGTAATCATATATGATTATATTAAGGATGAAAAGAAATGTTAATTACTAAAACGCAGCATTTAACACTAGCAACTTCTCTGTACTTCTAAAACATTAAAAGTGTTTAAGGTTTGATGTGATCATCTGAAGAATAAACAGTTGGATGGGAGTTCTCCTGATGGAATGTCAGAGTAATAAAATCTAAGACAGATAGATACATAATATAAAGTATATGAAATGTTTATAGCCTCTAGATGAAGAAGCTGTACAACACACAAAAGCTACCACAGCCACCCAAATTTATCAAGAGTCTCGCCTCACAATTTTCCTTCTTCACCATCATGGTCATCTCTTCCGCCGCTTCGAATCCACCTGCATTCAAAATTTTCAAATCTACTCAAGAATTCAACATCTTACAGCACAATTTTCATTAGTACAAGCAATCAAAAAGGCACTGGAACTATAGAGATAGATAGAGACAGAACAAACTTTTGAATTTACAATCTTGATTTCATATTAATACACAGTAAACATTTTATTTCTTTTTGAGATATAGATTGATGTTATTAAATATCATGCATATAAATTTGCCAACCTATTTAAACAGAGAACCAGCTTAGTGAGACTAAAAATTAATATAAATTGTGTTTATCAAATAAGAGTCGTGCCAGAACTTGAAAGATCTTATGTTCACTTCTCTTATGGATTCTTCTAGAGGCTAGTTCAGTCACAAACATTTCATTAGGAATTAGCAACAAACTTGAAAGAAAAATTTGAGGCAAAATACATAAATGAAAAAGAATATAAAGATCAGCAGAAGAATGGTCATCAACCTAAGCCCCTTATAAACTTGTCTGCAGTAAAACAGACAAAATGAGGATCAAATTAAATGCATCAGGAATAACAACCCTATTGTACCAGCTCCCCTACTCACAAGAAAATCAAAAGCAATCTACATGGGCGAGTTTTATAAAATAAATCTGTAATTTTATGACAGTGATGAAAAAATTACACGCCCCCACATCTATATCTCCTTCACAAAAATGGTTGTTTGGCTTTTCATGGCACAAATATTCTAAAATTGTAAACATAGCCAAGACAAAATTTAGTCAAAATCACAATACAAGAGCCATCAAGGAAGAAAAAATAGTTTTGCAACACTTGAATGTGAATTTGTCAACAAAATAAAATAAAGTTTATTTGTAATATAAACAGTAAGTAACTAAGATCCAAAATTAAAATAACAATGGAAATGATACCGTCCATAAAGGAATTTAGTGACTAGTGCATGCACCATTAGAGAGTGAGTTTTGTCATTATGGAATAGATGCATGTTTTGTATTTTACTCGTAGCTCCACTTCATCATCACATATATCTTTAGCTTTAATAAAATTGCCTTGTTAAGAGAGCTTTTCTCATCTAGCTATTAGTTTTCCAACAAAACCAGCAGATTTTATATGTAAACTTTATAATTTCAAAATTATCTTCTGAATTGTGGATATAATATCATTTGTAGGGCATCCCACGAATCTGAGTATAATTGATACAAGTACGAGAAAATGCAGATGGGAGTTATACAAAATGGAGGAACATATGAACTAGAAAAGAATGAATAAAAATAATATGTAAGATAATCATAAGGACATTAAATAGGCAAAGCTCTCATAAGAAGAAATATCGGTTACAAATCGATAGCCTATAGCTTAGACAAAATAATTGTAACCTCCAATGCAAAACATTGATTAGCAAAAGAAAAACAACTCTGTCAAATAAGAGTACAACAATTAAAAATAACACTTATATTTCAAAGAAAAGGCATAATAAAAGCACCCATGATCTGTAGATTATTTTAGCTATTCTGCAGTTTGAACTGCAACATGTCTGATTTCAAAAATATCCAGTGTTTCAGATTAAGGATAGCAAAGCAGAAATTAAGAATGAACTATGAAAAATTTGATGTCAAAACAGTAGAAGTATGTATGAGACTGATTAACATACTCGAGGTCGGTAATTTGGCGTGTCTGAGTCAAAACACCAATATCCTTTTGGTTTCGCAATTATATGGCCAAAAAGGTGCTAAGTAGTGAAAAACTAACTGCACTATATGGCCAATTTCAAAACTAGAACAAAGGCAATCATAACAAGCTGCACTAAGGTTAAATTTTTTAAAGGAGTTTTTTCTTTTCTCAGCAATTTTTCAGTAATGTAAAGCCATTGCCAAGAGAAACTAAATAATGGAAAATTACGTGTTAGTCGTATGCCATGAACAATAAGTAATGAGAATAAAGTAGTAATTATTTGGTATTGGATGTAAGAAGTCACCTTGCCATCAGCTCCAGGTGATGCAGAAAATGTAGCTTGTGGTTTCTTCATATCATCGTCAGATGAACATTCAGAACATACAAAATGGTCTAGTTTCTTTGCTTCTTCAATAGTCATGCCCACGCAAGCAGGATGATACCTACAAGAAATCTACAAAGATTGAAATATGTGTTCTATAAGACATACAGCGATATCAAAAGATTTGAAAATAGACAAAGTATGATTCTTGAACTCATTTAGATTTAACACTCTTTCAGCAAATAGCAAAGTTGCAAATTGAGGCCATAAGTGCACTAGAATTTGCATCCCCAATATTACATAAGCACATTTATATAAAAAACCTATCTAGCTATAAATTTCACCGCTGCTGATAAAATAATAAGAAGAAGGAAAGGCTTTTCATCATCCAATTTATATTGGCTGATGCATATACTGCATAAAAGAAACAAAAGAACCAAAAGTCACAATAATAACACCCACACCCACACACAAACACATTGGAACTTTTAGAGACAAATAAAATTCATCTGCAGTTAAACTTTAGCCGTGAGCAGCTCACAACAAAATGGCAATCTTTTATGTATTCATTCTTTCCTTCTTAGTTTCTCTCTTTCATTTTACTACAAAAGTAAAATGAGCTTTCAAGACCAACATGCAAAAAGCTTGCAAAGCTGAGATAGAGTTTTTTTAGAAGTTTTAGGGACCATATTGGACCCCGGGAATCATCTTCCATTTTCCTTGAGGTTCCAATTGACCTTAAAACTCTCTAGCGCTAAATCCCTTCAACCCAGTAAATTACATCCAATGTTCAAATTCAACATATATAAACACCTGAATATACAAAATCAAAACTCCAAATTCAATAATAGGAAACAAAGTAAGCAGAATACACTGATTTTACCAATCCTTGCACCCTTCACATTGTACCATGAGGTCATCCGGGTTATATGGCATCTCACACTTGCAATACCTGCAAAACAAATACAAAAATCCCCTTCCTCATTGTCAATAACCCAAAACATATATTAAATAAGGTGAAATATACTTTTAGCCCCTCAAAATATCTCATAAATTCAGTTTTAATCCCTAGAAAATTGTAATAGGTCTTTACTCATTACATTTACCAAAATTGAAGAGCTTTCACTCACTCGTCAGGTACTAAAAATAAGTGTTTATGATAAATGTATAAACTAGAAACGAATCAGTATAAAGATTAAAATCAGATACTAAAAACACGCTTTTATGTTAAAATGAAGAGACTAAAACCAAGTTAAATTTTTATAGAAAGTAAAACCAATCACTAAAAACATGTATTTCCGTTAAAATATAAGGATAGTAACATATTAAATTGTTATAAAGACTGAAAACAAAGCACTAAAAGACCCAAAACATATTAAATTTTCCGAGGGGACTAAAACCGGAGTTAATTTGAAGGACAAAGAACATATTTGAGAGGAAACTCACACAGCAACACGGTCAGGAGTGAAAGCCCCAGTTGCGGCCTTGTACTCAAATCTACAATAGTAATCCTCAGCACCCACATTCTCAAGCTTAGTGTAGTTCTTGAAAGAGTGCACTACGCACTTGCCTTCAATGGTGTGCGCACTCTGCACATCGTAGTGGTCGGAGAGAAAAAGCTCTTTGGCACCATGGAACTGTCTGCGACCCCCAATGGACTCTTCGGGTCTGTAGTACCACCTCACACGCACCTTCACGTTGTTCCTGTTGTCCTGCTCGATCTTCTCCACGCGCGCCACGTAAGGGGGCTTCGACGTGTCGGAGGGCCGCATCAGAACGCAATCACCAGCTGCAGCAGCAAAGAACCAAACGCTGTTAACGACAACCCCGCCTCAAAAAAACATCATGGGCAGCCACGAAAACGAGGAAAGGAACCGTTTTGAACGAGAAAAACGCAAAGGGTGGTCGTTGTGTGTGTTACCTCGGACGATCTTGTTGGTTCCTCTTATGGTGTACGAGTCCAAGTCCTTTCTGCCTGGCCTCGTTTTCGCCATGCGTTGCGCGAAGGGCGTTTTGGGGAATGTGATTTTTTTTCTTAGGGCCTCTTGTTGGGTTAGAAGGAGAAGAAGAACCGCAGAACCCTAAGGTGTGGGGTGGGGGGCAACACTTTTTTTTGGAGTCCAGATCCTCTCCGTTTGTGAGGGAAATAGACATCTCCATTCCCGCAAACCTTTTACTGACACGTGGATTCAAAGTTTTGAACGGCTCAAAAGACAGAACTGGGGTTTAACACCTCATGTTTTGAAAAGCGTAATCATGATTTGATAAGCCTCGTATTACTGATGAATCATAACACAAGAAAAACAGAGAAACAGACAACGAAATTTAATCCTTTATTTTCAAATTATGAAACATAGTTTTAGCTTCTTGTTTTGTTTATTTTAAATAAATAAAGTTCTCAATAAATTTCAATTGAGTGAAAATAGTTAAAAGATAATACACTAAATCTCATAATTTTGAAAAATACGTTTACTCAACCAAACAACTTTTCTTGAGGATTAGTGTAAGGGGCACTCTGAATACCCCCACCCTAATGGCAACTACTAAAGACTGTGTAAAAACATTATCGCAAAATCATAGACGCGACCAAATTTCCTAAGGAGAAAATCAAGTGCTGGAGAATAAGTCCATGTGCATGTTTCATTGTACCATAGAAAAAACATGGATAAAAGCATAAATATTTGAAACTTTACGTATTAATTTTGAGGTATACATAGGAATTGGACGTGATTTTGTTTAACTTGATGGAAAGCCAATAATGCTCATTAAAGAGTTGTAAAAATATACCGCAAAACATAATTTGTATGTTTTGATATATAGATAGATAGATACAGACACACGAAGTCAGACTCATTTAAAATAGTTTGAAATTTTAAAATATATTTGTATGATTTCTCTCGACTTTGACATTAAAGAGCAAATGTAAGTGTTATATATATATTTCTCTCTTTTCAAAGAGCGCGTATTAGAGAGTTCCTTATCTTGAAATTTAGCTGGAACTATTTTTTTTCTTTTTTCTTCCCTTGACATAGTAATTGATGTGATTTTGCTTAACTTGATGGAAAGCTAATAATACTCATTAAGGAGTTGTAACTATATAAAATAAAACGTAATTTGTATGTTTTGAAATATATATATATATAAAAAGAAGATTTTTAAAATGGTTTTAAATTTTTAAAACATATTTGTATGATTATTTTCTACTTTTAATATTAAAGAGTCATGCGAGTTATTAGCTTGAAATTTAGCCGAAACCACTTCTTTTGTTTGTCTTTTCATAAGATTTCAAGAATTGGTTCATAGTACTCATTATTAGATTCAAAGGATTGAATTTAAGAAAGGTGAATTTAACTATTTCAAATTTTGATAAAACTTAGAATGATATTTTTGTTAAATCAATTAATCTTAACATTTGAAACTTATAATGATATTCGCATAACTAATTTTATTTTCATAGGACTTTAAGGCTAATAACAATTTTCATAGGACTTTTAAGGCTAATAACAATACTTCCTAAGTATCAACTTCAACAGCTCTTTCGTTGGTCTTTGGTCTCTGAAGTCTGGAACAAAGAGAGAGGTATCTGCAGAAGACACTTCGATGCTAAAGTCAGTTATCTGTTATCAAAGGTTTAGTGTAGATTGGATTAGATAGAACATATCATTTTCTCATCTGTTTTTTGTTATTTATAGTGGTATTCATCTAATAATGAATATTCACTTTTTATTAGAAGGAAGGTGTAAAGTACACTCAACATATCCTTTCACTTTTGTCAGAGGGAAGGTGTAAAGAACACAAAAAGTTGCTCTCTATCAAAGGCGCTGCTATCAGAGGGGTGGCACTGATTCCAAGTTTTGTAATAATGATAATGGCTCACCTCTTGTCGGCCTGGGATGATTGGCAACTGAAGGGTCCTCTATACAGTACAGTACACATGCCCCCACAAGCTTCAGTGATCGATAGACTACGAAAGCTTTTTGGATGATATCTGGTCGACAAAATCTCGAGTCCTCTATACCATCATAGTTGGGCTTCCCTCGTTATTGCCCATCACATCAACTTTCTTGCATTTATACAGAATTTAGTGGACATGGTACTCGGCTATTAAACCAATCTTGAGATTGGGTTTTCAATAAGTAATGGTAGACCTTGTGTTCAGCTTTTGAACCAATCATGAGATTGGGTTTTGCAATATGAAGATCGATATATTATTCAACCTTTATACCAATCATGAGATTGCATTTTTATCAAGTGACGACTGACGTATTATTCGACCTTTTGTACCAATCATGAGATTGGGTTTTTATCAATTGAAAACCGACGTATTATTCGACCTTTGTACCAATCATGAGATTGGGTTTTTATCAAGTGAAGACCGACATACTATTTGGCCTTTGTACCAATTGGGTTTTTATCAAATGAAGACTGACGTATTATTTGGTTTTTATACCAATCATGAGATTGGGTTTTGCGGATTAAAGACCGACATGGTTTTCGGCCTTCTTGAACTCGACCTTGGGAGAGCTCCGCTTGAGGTGAACTCGATCATGGAAATAATGAGGCATGAACTTCATAAGAAAATATTGCAAAAACTTTTGAAAAATAAATGGGTTATTTTGAACATAATAGTCATAAGCTTGTAAACATCAACTATTGAAACAAGATAAGACATATTTCACTTAAATGAGGTAAGACAAAGAAATATCTAAAAGAATTGAATAAAATTCAATTAAAATAATCTTCAGCGTCATAGACAAATCTATACTTCGAACACTTCAAGAAGCGTGGGGAAGAGGAAGCAGCGATGACTGTTGTTGCGCATGGCGGTGGTGATTGAAGAGAGAATAAGCTTCTCCATTTTTCTTTAGAGTCTGCACTCTCGTGTTTTCGTTGGGAGCCTTGTGAACAATAATGTTACCAATGCGATCCGATGTAGTAGCCTCGAACACAATGACCAAATCCGCAACTCGGTTGAAGTAAATCCCTTCACAGATCTTCTACAAATTCTCAAACACAGGCTTGAACGCCAGAACGCGAAATCCCATAGTAGAGGCGACGAAGGAGGCCATACCCACATTGGCACCAACGTCAATGACAAATCGTCCTTGCCCTCGCTCTTGGCCTTCTCGAGCATGTCCGAACAGTGACAGAGATGTTGGGCATGTGAAAGGGCTTCCATTTGAGCGTCCTTACCATGTTCTTGTGGGACTTGTCGGGGAGGGTTCCAAAATCGGAGAAAGAGAAAATTGATCTCTAAAAATCATATCAGAGGAAGAACCTTATAAAATAGTTATCGTAAATCATAAAATAAAAACGTATGAACATAACATAAGAGGAGAAGGGATTCTAAATTTTAGAAGAGATGGGTTCGAGAGCTTTTGGTTCAAATGATGAGTTAGAGGCTTGACATTCCGTCGTCAGCGTCAACAGCATAAAACTTGTGGTCTGGGAAAAGTTTTACGCAGGTCCCACGATGGGCACCAATTGTTCTTATAGGACCTTGAGGCTAATAACAATACTTCCTAGATATCAACTCCAAAAACTCCTTCGTCAGTCTCTGATCTTCGACCTCTGGAACAAAGGGGGAGGTACTTGTAGAGAACACTCCGATGCTAAAGTCAGTTCTCTGTTATCAGAGGTTTAGTGTAGATTGGATTAAATAGAACCTACCTTTTTCTCATCTGTTCTTTGTTATTTATAGTGGTATTCATGTAATAATGAATGTTCACTTTTTATCAGAGCGAAAGTGTAAAGTACACTCAACATACCCTTTCCCCCTTTGTCAGAGGGAAAGTGTAGAGAACACAAAAAGATGCTCTCTGTCAGAGGCGCAACTATCATATGGGTGGCACTGATTCCAAGTTTTGTAATAATGATAATGACCCACCTCTTGTCGCCTTGGGTGACTGGCAACTGAAGGGTCCTTTGTACAGTACAATACAAATTTTAAAAAAACATCAAGAACAGAATGATAAAGAGAGGGATAGAAAGATGTAGACCATTGATTTTTAAACTGGTTCACTCTATCCAAGAGTTACATCTACTTGCTTAGCCACATCAGTCAGGTTCACACTAAAAATCAAGTTTTTACAAACACGCAACTAACCCAATTGTCAATACCCAATTTTTGTCCGGGCAAATAAAAATTATTTTTGCAAATATAAAAAAGGAAAAAATAAAATAAAAGAATAAAAATAAGAAATTAAAACTTTTTAACATGTGTCGTTTAGTTTCTTTGGCATTTAGAATAAATAATAAAAAGG
>Ga0209489_108242_pt1 | contig 14485 bp, 4 predicted proteins | sample SiratrowhiteBW_FD_187527 | JGI IMG/M metagenome (GOLD analysis project Ga0209489, IMG submission 187527) | Root nodule microbial communities of legume samples collected from California, USA - Siratro white BW (SPAdes) (version 2) | ecosystem: Host-associated > Plants > Roots > Nodule | place: USA... | reverse complement strand
CGTGACTTACAGTGACTAAGCTAACAGCAAAGGGCTAGAATGGAGTGAAAATGAGTTGGTGAGAACTTCAGAATTTGGAAGAGAAAGAGATTTGAATTTAAGAGAGAAAGGAAGAAGCAAAGAGAGTTCACTTCTTAGTGAGAGATTAAAAGTAGCAGAAACAGGAGAACAGCCACAAGATTAAATAGTCCAAGACAATTCTTAGGTTATAATAAAAATAATATATTATATTAATATCTTTTTATCTTTCAAACATTATTTACAGAGTAATTATGTTTGCAGAAGTGACTTCTCCCTCTAGTATCATTTTCAGCCTTTGAACCAAAAAAACATTGAAAAGTTGTGAATTGTCAGAAAATTGAATAATTATGTTTTTTTTTTCAATTTATCTTGAAATTTTGTATATTTATTACTATTATTATAATTATATAAAAGGTGAAAGAAAGTACACAAGAATATATATATATATATATATATATATATATATATATATATATATATATATATATATATATATATATATATAACCATAATTTTGAAACTGCATTTGTTTATTGAAACATGAATCCGTAAGAGTTGGACGTTAACATGCATGCAATGTCACGTGTGCTCTCGTTGCAAAGGAAATGTGAAAAATACGGTCTGATTAGAAGCGCCGCTATTCGGTCATTTATTATACACGTGTTGTTTTTTTTTTTTTTAATCTTACATGTTAAAAAAAGCTATTTAAAAAGTAATTAAATTTTAAGTTTAAATTATTATGATTTCATTGAATTATAAAAATATAAGAAAATGAAATTCATTAAAAAAATTAGAGGATAAATTACTTTTTATTCTTTCATTTAAATTTCTTTTAATTTAATGATTAAATATAAATTACTTTTTAGAATTATTCTTGGACATACATGTACATATATATAGATTAAATATTAAAATTTGTTTGTTCATCTTTTAAAAATTATTTTAATGTTGATTGTCTTAAATTTTAAAGGTTCTAATAGAAGAAAATAATTGATTGAAAGATAATGTATTTCCTTATCCATTTTAGGTGTTTTCTTTGACAAAGATAACAACCAAAACATTCTTAAAGATAGAAAGATAGTGTAAAAATAAGAATTATTTTAAATGTGTATGAATTTTAATCTTGTTTTCCAAATTCAGATATGATATGCAACCAAATGTCTTATGAGAATGATTTTTAGTGTCAATAAATTGTAAAGAGAAACTGAAACCTTTTTAAATTAAAGCTACTAATATTTTGCTTTAAAAATGTTGTTACAAGATTAAATTAGCTTAAATAAAGAAATGTATGAAACTTCAATATAAAGTACTTTATGAATTGAAGAGTAGCTTATAGAATTAACTATATTTTAGGAAATCTAACAACAATAAGATGAAAAGTATTTTTTTTTATGATTAAAAGTATGAAGTGAATTTGATCAAGATGTATGTTACATAAAAAAAAATAATCATTTGAAGAAGAGGTATTGAGAGATAAGTCTTCAAAAAATTGCTTATATTATTAATTTAGGGGAGATCAACCTATAGGAGATTGAAATTGAGGAGATAATCTATATTATTATTATTATTATTGGGTTAGGGAAAATAAGGTTTTTGAGAAATTAGATTCAAAGAGATCAATCATGAGAAGATCCACTTTGAGGATATACACACCTCTTAATATTGTGATCATTATAAACTATAGATTTTTTTCAGCAAAAAAAAAAATAATAATAATAAAATTAGTGGTACATTTCAGATATCTCAACTCTTATACAAAATTATAGAGTATGTATAACTCTTTGTATAAGAAATAAAGTATCCCTTTCATGATTATATTTTTTATTATTGATAAAAAATACACTTAAATAAAAATAATTTTTTTGAGAAATATAGACAATAGCTTCTCAAATGACAATAAAGTAATAATATCAAATTTGCAATGTTTTTTATTTAAAATTATCACTAATTAATTTAAATTAAATAAATAAATAACTAAATTAAGTGACAAATTTAAAATAGATGATTCAAGACAAGAAATTTAAATGAAAACAACTATGTAATTTATTTGAGATAAATTTAATAAAGGAAAACTTTCAAAATTAAGTTTCATATAGAAACTTTTTATTGGCAAGGTTCTATATTATAAAAGTTCCTTTATTCTTTTTGTTGGAAGAGATTTAAGTTAATGTAATACAATTATAGTTGAATTGGTATTTACTTTAGTGTTATATAATTTAATTAGTACTTACTTTAATGATGATTATGTTTAAGGTGTAGTGGTGTTATGTTCAACTAATTAATTAAGAATTTTAGTAATTCATTTATTTAGATTAAACATAGTCTCTTACTTATTATATAAAATCATAGAAAAATTAAAGGAAAATTCAAAACAACAATAAATAGATTAAAAATTAATCATTATCATTGAGTTGTTAACTCAAAATGTGTAGTGTCTCGTAAATAAAGATCATTGACTCTAATATAAAAAGTATAAAAAGTGTAATCATATGCAAATTTGAGGTTATTTTAAAATGATACGAAATCATTTAAAGATAATTTTCTTTGCCAAATATATATATAAAAGGTAGATGAGGGAAAATATGTTTTAAATATATTAACAAGTTTTTACGGTAGGATTTCTTAAGCCAGTACACTTAGGTTTATTTGGTCTCATCAAAATTGTGTTAATGAGCGATAAATAATACAATATAGTCATATGGACATGGTAAAATGTTTTATCTATTTAGAATTTTTATAAATTATGTAGAAATATTCAAACAATGTCTATCAACTGCCTTACCGTGAAGGTAAATTCAAAAATAAAAAAAAAAATTTAAGTCTAGTAAAAAAACAATAATATTGGTCATAATTCTTCAATTCCAATAATACCTTAGAAAATGGTACTGTAGATAGGAAAAAGCATATTTTTACAAGAAACGACTTGAAAAATGTTTAACATAAATTTACCTCTTAAATACTTTTGAAAATAAGCAGTTAATACAACCTACATGAAACATGATTTACATTAACAATTTAATTCATTAAAAAGACTCGATATGAATTGGAAAAATATCAAAAGCTATAATAATATTTTTTATTTACATCATTAATGTCCTCATGATTTTTCTCATGATTTTACTTTTCTATTTTAAAACATCTAATACTTATATTGTAGAACTCTACAACATCCACTATTGAATAACTCGTTCAAGAAGTAAGATTCAATTACTATAAGTTTGATAAAGAAATTATTAGAGTTAGACATTCTTTTGCAAATTTAAATTTGTTGGAACAGCCACAAGATAGACTCAACAGGTCATCACTAATCTCTGCTGTAGATCCAGCGCTGTGATTGGAGCAGAGTAGCCTTGGCTTTGTGCTATGAGAGAGAGCGCCTGGTGCTTTTTTTCATGATGGTGCAGAGCAGCTTGTGGCATTGTGCAGAGTACCTTATGCCATTGGATAAGAGAACTGTAAATAGATAAAAGCAAGTTTGTTTGGTAATGTATGAATTCTATCAAGTCAAGTTATATAAGAGCATATTATGATTTCCTAAAATGTTAAACAAATAAGGACATGACATGACAAATTAAACATGAGAAAAAAAAAGTTTCCATGAGTTCTATGAGACGTCATGATTCTACAAGGTTACTTCCAATGCCGAGAAATTTGTATCAACGGAAGATATGAAATTACTTTGGTTATAAAATATTTTATTGTGAGTGGCTATATTATTTTTTTTTCTTTTTAAGTTACTAAACCTAAGAAGTTGGATTGATTAGATAACAATGTTGTAGTTATAATGTATTAATTGGAGATGTATTTTCTTCCACATTTTTTTTATATCATGGTCAATTTGACCATACATTTGGATCATACATTTATTTAGAGAAATTAGATTATATGGTTTCAATATCTGTACAACGGATGTATCTAAGCAATTCATGAAAATCTTAAAATGGTTATGTATAGAACGAATACCATCTTAAAACATTTATTATGAAAAGATATATTGCAAAAGAAGTTACTGAGTTTTATATAGAATAATTGTCAAAAGTTGAAGTTATAGTTATATTGTTGAGAAAGATAAAATTCTTCAAGCATTTTATATAATAAATGACAATCGAATGGATGAGAAATGACTTGTTTATGAGTATAACAAAAATTTCTTGAAGTGTTTAAAAAGTGGATTTAAAAATAGAATACAACTTCTAATACATTAAAATGACTAATATGTGAGTCTAAATTTAGTGTCATATGTTAGAGTTGTACAGTAAACAATTATTCATTAATGAAAAATCTAAAGATTAAAAGTACTTGGAAAATAGTGGAATAATGATTATGGTTGAATCAATACATTTCTTTTGAATAAATATCTTTAGGGTAATTGACATTTGGTCATTGATTATACTAGTTATAGAATATATATTTTTAAATGTAGATAGGTTCACAGTGATATCAAAAAATTGGTGACGTGAATTTTATCTTATTTGACCTAAAAAAAGATAGGGTATATAAAAAAGTCATTCACTATGACATATAACAAAAAAACAAATGTTTTATGTTATTAATATCGCTAACAAAACATGGTTAATCAGATTCAAAAGGAAGAACCATGCATGATATTTATTATTATAATGATAAGACTTGTTTTTCTTTTTAAGAGCAAAAAATAAATTAAATTAAATTAAACACTTCAGGGGTGTCCAAATCCTTATACACCAAAACAATATCTGGTACCAGTCTTTTGATTACCTATACATGTTTTCACAATAAGAAGAGTATCAATCTAAGCTTAGCACGATACACACACTAATACCCTCACTATTGACCAATTAGAAGTATGAATACTAAATATTTAGCACAAGGCCCCTTTAGGCAATACAATCAAAGAAAGAATCACTACTAAAGAATTGCACCGAAGCCTATCCATATGTAGCCCCCACATTCCCTCACATCTTCCAAGTATGATCCTCTCACCCCATCTGAATGTACCTGCAAAACAAACATCCTTCTACAGGACTAAATGTTAGATTGAGAACTCACACCTCACATATTGCCACCGAAGCTTCCTTTTTAGACATCTAACACCACCTGAATAAGACTAGACCAATGATTGAAGATACTGCACTGGTGAGAAGTACAAATCCGAATATGAGAAGGTAGTTCCCGTCATCTTATGCTTAAGCCATAACCAACCCTTTAGATGTGCTAGACTAAATATTTCTTCATGATCCACCACCCCGCCTTTAAAAACCACCTTATTTATGTGATTCCAAATTTCCAACACAATAGCCACCCACATCCCTTTCCATACTTTATTTACATTCGGTCTTTGGCTCAACAGATGGAAACTTCGAAAATGAATGATGACATCCTTATGTCTGACTGCCATGTTCCCAATCCATTTGTCACAAAGATCCCATACTTTTTGTGTCACCTTGCAAGTGACGAGTAGAAGTTGGGTAGTTTCTACATCTTCATGACACATTGGACACCTCATATTCCCTATCTGTATTTCCCTTCTAACTAAGTTTGACCTGGTTGGTACTCTATCCAGAAATAACCTCTAAGCACAGACTGCCGTTGATGGAGCTGTGTTTATACTTCACACTAATTGGAATACCTCACACGTCTGCATTAGATCCTCCTTAGGGAGCTATTTTTATACTCCACACTAATTGGAATACCTCACATGTCTGCATTAGATCATCCTTATTCAGTATACTGTAACCAAACTTAACTATATACTCTTGTTGGTCGTTTCCTACCCACATCAGCCTATCAATACCCTTCAAATTCCAATGAACTCTAGAAATGGTATCCACCAACTGTGCTTCTAATTGCTTTTCCCATTCAAACCTCTCCCTACGCCAGCCCAACTTCCAACTATTACACCTTTCACTCCTAATTTGTCCCGGTTCAGCAAGTTCACCCACCATACTATCCTTACACAAAGAAATTGTATACAACCTCGAGAATTATTCTTTCAAAACTTGTTCATTTGTCCACCTATCTTCCCAAAATTTAACACGACTCCTATCTGCAGGGATCCAGAGAGATCTACACTCAAACCAATTACCTTACTCTTAGCCTTGTTATCAATGAGCTTTCGTCTTTTTCCATAAATATACTCATCTTAGATGTTAATAATAAAGATGATAATGTGCATATCACGTGTGATGACCATAATAAAGGATTACAGAAAAATATTCTAACTTAACAATGTAAATCATTTATAAATTTAGTTGTATTATCCGTTTCTATAATTAACTAGTTTATTTAGAGTTGGTGTCGGTTGGTCACATTAAAAAAAGTGTTAGTGTGCAACTAGGCTAAGAGTTTAGTATAAAAATAGAATGTTGACGACAAATTATCTATCCAATTCCATGTACAAATAAGGTTTTAAAAGCATTATATAAAATGCACTAGCAATATATAAGAATTGTATATTAATTGAAGACCGGAATAATAATAATGAAACTAGATATGATAGAATATCATTACATGAAACCATAATTTATTCATAAACAAATTTATACAAGCATTTTATATATAATTAGTATTTATTATTACACCCCAAACAATAATGTGTGGAGGATGAAATGAATTTCTTATGATAAAAAATGAAAGAGGGGATTTAAAAGCAAACTTGTCTTAATGAATTGAATACACATCTAAAGAAGCTTAGAGCATAACTCAACGAATTGTAAGTAACTTATATTATAAGTGTTTATATGTTTATCTATATTACACGTAATTCGAATATGTTTGTTAAAATATGTTTTCACATGCTTGGGTTGTAACATCATCTTGTGTTGTAAAATCATCTAGTGTAGCAAAGCACGCACATCATTCATTTCATTTACATAATCTTAAAAATCAATGTAAACTTCCATGATTAACGTTAAATATGAATACTATAAAAATTGTTACTTTTAAATAATTGTTAAACAAATATTTTAAAAGACAATACTTTAGAAAACTATCATAAATATTTTAGTGATAAACTAGGGAAATTTTATCTTCATATGATCTCCAACCACATGCTTTTCGGAAAGATCTTGAATAAGTTAATATATTTTTACTTTTTCCAATCATAATTGATTTTTTTATCATTAGCTATTATTTCACTTAAGACTGTATAAATTTAATATTTTAAAAGGGTAAAATCTCAAATTACATTGAAAGTTGATAATATGACTCCACAGTATCTTTTTAATAAATTAATCAACTTGACTATTCTACTTTTAATATTTTTTGTTTCTTAATAGATAAATTTTGAACAAGGTGAATTTTCAAATGATATTAAAAGTGAGAAATTTGCCTTAATATATTATTGTAACTTAGGTATCTTGGAATATTTGAATTTAAGTTTGGTTCCTCTTCATTTAATTATACTTTGAAGAAGGAACATGCAAAACTGATAAACAACAAAATCATACGTTGTGAATTATTTGAAAGAGAATCTCAACAGACATAAGTAATCTATGAAAAATAAAGAGTCTTTGACATTAAATTAAATAAAGAGTTCATCCAACCAAACCTCAAATGAAATTTTTAAGCTATAATTACTTATTTCAAAATTAAGTATTTATTACTTCACGCCACCCAACTTAACTTCAACAGATAAAGATATTAAGTTCCCTCACCTACCCATCCTTTTCTATTTGACTAACAAAGTGAACTTTTATTGCAAACATTAAATCATCTCTCATGCAATCAATTAACTATTATCGTAATTATATTTAAATCAACCAACTTAATTATGCAAATTTTAATTCCTTAAATGAATAAATCTAAATTACTTAATTTTAATCTTAGTTTCTTAAAAATTCGAATGAAGTAATTAACTTAAGATTAATTAACTTAATTAAGTTTTAAGTATTTTATAAATTTAATTTTTTAATTAAATTTCTATTAAAAGATTTTATTTCATTGAATGTTTAAAATATTTTTTCTTATTAAGTATCTATCTAACAAGATGTAAGAAGGGAGTACTTATTATGGTATATGGTAGCTGATTTTAATATAATCAGGAAATTGCGAGAAAGGAGTGGTTCAGGTGGTGCCTAGTAGTTAGAGAGAGATTTTAACCTTCAATGGATTTATAGAAAACTTGGATCTGGCTGATATTCCCATGCTAGATAGAGTGTTTATGTCTTTAGAGTGGTTAGATGTGTGGCTTGAGCGTAAGCAGGTTGTCTTCGATAGGTCAGTCTCAAACCACTATGCCTTGGTGGTTAAACATATTTCCCACCCTTTCAACAAAATAGAAAACGGAGAAGCATTGAGATTAGATGCATGATGTTTTAATTTAACTTAAAAAAGTAAGAAAATATAGAAATATTATAATCATCACATATGTCCATGTATGCATAAGTTTAAATGAATAAACCTTTTTCACATGATATTGATCAACAATTCATGATCAATAAAAAGAGGTGAAAAATATTAATTCTATTCGGCTGGAGATAACAAAAACGGAACCATTCATACATACACTATCATCCCAAATCTTTTCTAGAATATGGTTGTTAGAATAGGTAAAATTATCTTATGTAAGAGAACTACTTCTCTAGCTAATTTTTCCAAATCTAAGAATATTGAATCAAAGTTTTCTGATGCAGAATGTCAGGAACATTCACGGTTAAAAGGTTTGGATGTTATCTTTTATAGTGTTTGTTTAGTTGAATTGATTTGAAAAGATTTAATATGTAAGAGGATGAATTTGAGGGAATAAAGGCTGTTTGGTTGACCTAATTTGAGAGAAGAGATAAGAAGGGATTTGAAGGATGACATCTTCCATGTGAAGTGATTTGAAGGAATGAAACTTGAAATTACAAAATAATCCTCATAAATGAAGTGAAAATTAGGAAATACCCTTATAAACATATATAACATTTAATGATAATCATATATATGTTAATAAGAGTATTTAATTTTGAATAATTATTTTTAATTAAATGTTATCTATTAATATTTTTTATTTCAAATTTAAGTACACCTTTAATTTGGTTTAGTCAATTTAAGTAGGCTGTTTATATATTTTTTATTATAACTTATTAATATTTTTATAGAAATAAAATAAGAATTCAAAAAATTGGTATTTAATCTCTTAAAAATATAGTAAAAAAATATTTAACTTTTTAAGTAAGAAAATTAATAAAAAAGTAAATTTAAAAAGCATTACAAACTCTTTTTATTTAGACTAATAATTTTAAAAGTTTCAATTTAAATAAAATGTAAAAATAATTTATACTTACAAAAACAACAATAAATCTCAATAAAAAAAAGTAGTTTAGATTGTTGGAATTTTTTTTACAGATTTTAGTTAATTATGATTTAGACTAAATTGTATATTTTAATAGAATAATAAATTTATGATTTTATTGCATTATGTAGGATTTATGGTTAATTTTAAATAATTTAGAAAATATGTTTTAAATAATTTTAAATAATTTTAGTAATGTTTTTTATATTAAAATCAATTTAATCCAATTCATTTTAATTTTTTACCATCTTATTTCACACGGGTTAATTAGTAATTTCAGAAATATATCAATTAAAAAAATAAAAAAATTCTATAACATCTATCAAATCATTCCCAAACTTTCATAATAAATCTCCTCAGATCCCTTCAAATCTTATCATCCATCCATTAATCTAAACAAAAATTTCATCCCCACACAATCTACTCAAATCTCTTCAAATCCATTTCCTCAAACCAGTTCCTCAACCAAACAAAGCCTTACTCTTATTATTACCACCATTCACTTTTTCTCTTCCACATAAAAGAAAATTGGGATTATGTGTCATAGTGTGTGAAACAGATTTTGATTTTGATAGTAACTCACATTCATTAATTTGGCATAATTATTTTTATATTGGTGTAAGGGGCCAACAAGAGAGAATAAATAATGCCGAAATAGTATAAACACAAGCAATAAAAAGCTTAAAGTCCAAAAAAAAAATTTGAAGAACTGACTTTGTCTCTTATCATGAGCAGAACAGCAATCCTTACAAGTGTATCTTGTATTTGAAGTTCTTCTTTTGGAACACCATCTAAAGACACATTATATTCAGCGTTGAGAGTAATAAATTACTTTGTATCACTTAGTATTATAAGTTTCTCATCTCTGTTGTAAATTTTTGAAGTTAAAACAAGTAAATATTTTACTTTTTCTCTTTCACCTATGTTTATGTTTTGATAGCTTGCGGAGAAAAAGGAGATGTATTTGAGGTGTCAAACATGTAGCTACTCTTTTCATGCAAGTTGGATACTCTCGTCCTATAAAAGCAGCATCTTTGGAGATAGGTGTTCTGAGTGTGTAAGTCTATCATACCTATAAGAAGTGTAATGCTTGAGTGATGGCTTTACCATTGTACTTACAACACCTACTTCTCACGAAGTTAGAGTCACAGAAATATATTATTAAGTGGAAGACTGCACAAGGTACATTCATTGATTATTTTGTTATTTTACAACTTTCTATTCTTTTCTTTGAATCTTGCTTTCTCTTATTTTATCACTGCATTTGTTAGATTTGAATATCTTGTTGGTTAATTTCTCTTTCAAAAATAAATAAAGTTCCTCAGCTAATTAGTGCTAAATCCCGTTTCTATTTTTATATGAAGTTTATTATTATTAGCTTTTGCAACTAAACTAAAGTATTTAATGTTCTTATATTTAAAGTTATTAACATTAACATTTTTTGTTGATTAATATTATGGTTGATTTACTATTGTTCTCCTCATTTCTATTTGGTAGGCAATTGCTTGAATAGTCTGGGAAGTTGCAATTGTCAAACAAGATGATGGTGAAACTAAAAGAGCAAGGTCATAGAGTCCTTATATAGTCCCAATTTCAGAGAATGCTTGACTTGCTGGAAGATTACTGTTGTTAGAAGATAGATGGGAAAGTTGGAGGTGGCGAAAGACAAGTAAAGATAGATTTGTTTAATGCTAAAGAAACTTCAAGATTTTGTTTTCTTCTTTCTACTAGAGTCGGAGGATTGAGGATAAACCTTACTACAGCTGACACAGTTATCATCCATGAGAGGTGGAGCTTTACATTTTTCAACATCTTTTTTCCTTTTTCTTTTCTAAATTAGAACTGCTACTTAGCCTATTCTTTAGTTAGCCTCTTAATTTCTTTTAAAAGCTGTCACATTGAAAATATAATCTTCATCTTTCATTCAATAAGGTTGATTTGTTTCATTGAAACCAAGAATGATATAATAAACAGTGGTCACTCTCACTACACTCATTTTTATTTTGGCATCCATATGATGCTGAGACATTAATTTTTCCCTACAACTTACTGATCCGACTGTGAACTACAGTGATTGGAACCCTCATGCTGATTTACAGGCCATTGCTCGAGCACATCGGTTAGGGCAAAGGAAGAAGGTTGAGGTTGTTTCTGATTAATTTGTAGTTGATTATTGTTGACATGAAAGGTCACAGTAGCTCTTCTGTTGTAGGTCATGGTCTATAGGCTTATAGCAAGCGGAACAACTGGTTCAAATGGTCTTGGAACACCTTGTTGTAAGCATGTTACAGGCTCAAAACCCAAGGTTTCGCCGTAGCAAGGCTGATGTTTTCTCGTATCCAATGACCACCAAACATAGGTTTTGCCGATAAAGAAAACGAAACATAGTTTTCAAAGTTCCATAAAAGAAAATGGTTCAATCGGTATCACGCGTAAGGACAAGATAAAGCGAGGTTGGACGTAAATGGTGGCGAACAGTAACAGCGGTAGATCTACAACAGCCGTGACAAAACGATGAGGATGACAGTGAAAAGAGCAATGTTTGAGGTTTGTTCAGTTTGAATGAATCATATGATTATAATATCGAAAAAATAATAACCGTTCTGATTGCATTACATTCTAAAGATAGACTTGATTTGCAGCTAATCACTTGATTACATAGCATTACATTCTAAAGATAGACTTGATTTGCAGCTAATCACTTGATTACATTGCATTACAATCTAAAGATAGACTTGATTACACTTGATTTGCATCTCTGCACCCTACATAGAAAAAAGCACAGAGATCAAGGTTGATTTTTTCTGGTATCCTCTACAGCACCAGAGATCAGTAATCACAGTGAAAAAAACAATAACAGCAGGAAGAGGTCCAAGGAGAAGAAGAGTGAGAAGAAGCTAAGAGTGAAGGGAAAAAACAGTGTAAGTGAAAGACATCACACTAATTAGTCTTCACACAAATACTTATAATCTCAATTTAACTTTTTGACCGACGTAATAGTTACTAAAATAATTATCATAAATACTTGATGAAGTTATCATTACTATAAAATTGTTATTTATTATAATAAGTTAATAGTAAATTTTAATTTTTATTGAAGTGAAAAATAAGTTCTCATAATGGAAATAAAATAAGAGATCTACAGCAGCATCAGAGATCTGTTTTATTAGCTGTTTCACATTTCTCCTTAGATAGCTTCCTGCTATTGTTTTTCTCTTATCCAACGCCACAAGCTGCTCTGCACAATACCACAAGCTGCTCTCCACTATACAACCACAAGGCGGAGAAACCCAAACCTCATTTTTGCAATAAAAGTTGTGAGTTTGTTTGACAAATAAAAATATAGGTAGGTGAGAGGAAAGATAATCTCTCTATATCTAAGTTAGGTGACGTAAAACATTAAATAGGTTAATTTTGAAATAGGTTAATCTCTTCTCAATGTCATCACTGATCTCTGCTGCAGTAGATCTAGGGCTGTCATTGGATACGAGAAAAAAATCAAGCTTGGGTTTGTGCTATATAGCAGAGCGCCTTGTTTAATGTTTTACGTCACCCAACTTATTTATGAAAGAACAGAAGAGAGAAGAGAGAATGTGGATAAGAACAAGAATAATTATTTATGAAAAACCAATAATCCTCACATCAAATAAAACGTTTACACCACTCAACCTCAAATATTATTTTTAAGTTATAATTACTTATTTCAAAATCAACTTATTTAATGTTTTACGCCACCCAACTTAGACACATGAAGAAATTATCTTTCGTCTCACCTATCCATTTTTCTATTTGTCAAACAAACTCACAATATTTATTGCAAAAATGAGGATTGGGTTTCTCCGCCTTGTGGTTGTATGGTGTAGAGGATCTTGTGGTATTGTGCAGAGCAGCTTAGAGAAAAACTGCCTTGTGGTTGTATGGTGTAGAGGATCTTGTGGTATTGTGCAGAGCAGCTTAGAGAAAAACAACAGCAAGAAGCTCTAAGGAGAAATGTGAAACAGCTAATAAAACAGATCTCCGCTGCTGTAGATCCAGCGCTGTGATTGGAGCTATGATGCTCTTTTTCATGATGGTGCAGAGCACCTTATGGTGGATAAAAGAGCTGTAAACAGATAAAGCATATCAAAGTTTGTTTTATTACGAATGAATTTCTTATGTTCAAAGGAAGAGATTTAAGAGCAAACTTGTCTTCTCATTAAATTGAATTCTAATTATACTTTTAGTTTAGGTTTTTTTTTAGGCAATTTTTGGTTTAGTGTTTTAACTATTTTTTACTGTAATTAAGAAGCTTAGGGCATAACTCTAACTCAACTTGTAAATTATGTTTATAGTATTACATTTAATTCAAGAAGTCTTTTAAATTTGTTTTCAAAGATTTGTATATGTATTACATTTCACTTGCAACAATGTAAAATTTCTTCCAGAATTAACTTTGAATATGTATTTTACTTAAAGACGGTATACATTCAATATTTTAACAGAGTAAAATCTCATTCAAAGTTAAAAATATGACTCAATAGTCTTTTTATTTAATAAACTTTTTTCTTAATACAGATAAATTTTGAATAAGGTGGATTTTCAAATATGTTGAAGTGGAAAAGTTTCCTTAATATATTAATATATTAATGTAACTGAGGAACAATGAGACCTTTGAATTTAAGTTTGATTCCTCATTTAATTGTATACTGTCAACAACATGCAAAACTGAAAAAAAATGACATTGAAACTACAGAAGAAAGAATCTGGACAAGCACAAAAAGAGTAACCTATGAAAAACAAAGAATCCTCACATGAAATAAAGAGTTCACAATCCAACTTCATGGGGTTTTCAAACTATAATTACTTATTTCAAAATTAACTTATTTAATGTTTCACGTCACCCAACTTCAACATATAAAGAGATTATGTTCTCTCTCACCTATCCATCGTTTTCTATTTGCCAAACACACTCACAACTTTTATTGCAAATACTATTTGGCTAGTTCACACATCAAACTAAGTATTTATTTAATAACAAATAACATTGATACCACTTTTTCAATTTATTTTCATTTGATACTGAAAATTTAATGTAGATGTTAAAAAATTTAAAAACCTTAAATCCTCATTTTTTATTGATGTTTTTTCTTATGTTTAACTTCTCTTAGGTTTTCATTGTACATTGTTCATATTTTTTTTTTTTTTTTTTTTTTTTTTTTTTTTTTTTTT
>Ga0209489_108241_pt1 | contig 14488 bp, 9 predicted proteins | sample SiratrowhiteBW_FD_187527 | JGI IMG/M metagenome (GOLD analysis project Ga0209489, IMG submission 187527) | Root nodule microbial communities of legume samples collected from California, USA - Siratro white BW (SPAdes) (version 2) | ecosystem: Host-associated > Plants > Roots > Nodule | place: USA... | reverse complement strand
ATGTGATTTTTTTATCTCATTTTTAGACATAAAAAATACATCCTACATTAGTTTCATGTTCTAATCAAGGTAAAATTACAGTTTTTAAAGAAAATACATTACATATAATCCCATTTTCTACCATGTGTATTTATGAAAAGATTTGTTTGATTCATTGACTATCAATACTAAACAAATACATTGACTATTTTTTAACTGTTTTTTCACAATCTATAAACCACTAATTATTATGCAAGACTATATAGTAAAGAAAAGTAAATAAGATTTTAGAGGGCTTCAAAATTTAATAATTTATTTAAAACAAGGAGTTCATTTTAATTATTCAAAATTCTAACTTTTTATCTTATAACTTGTTAAGTCAATGTGTTATATATGTTAATTGATGTTTAACCATAATAAAACAAAGTCTATTCTACAAAGAAACAACAAAAGATTATATTATAAAAAATAGAGAGATGAACAAAGATGAACAAAAATGAACAAAAGATATGAGAATGAAAATATTTTCTCTGTTTTTTTTTTATATTTCATCAAAAATAGAGAACTGAATATATACAAGTAGTGTACCAATTCTAGGTATAACTAAATAAAGAAAACAAAATAAGATTATTACAATCTGATAATGTCATAAAAACAAATAAACAGAATTGATCATAATTTGATTCTATCATAAAGACAAAATCACATAATTAGTTTCCTTCTAGAAGCCTTTTATCCATATCCTCTGACCCCCAACCCCCCAGTTGGGGAGCAAATATTGATGAGACTCAACTTGAAGACTAAGGACTTAAGGTTTTGGTATAAATGTCTGTTGGTGGAAATGTGAAGTAAATGAACGAGACCCTTCTTCAACTTTTGACAGTCTATTTCTATGTTTGGTGCGCTCATGAAACACTGGATTTGCAGCAATATATCTTGTTGAGTCATTGTCACAATATAAAAGAGATGGTTGCTCAAAAGGAACTTTGAAATCTTGAAGAAGATAAACTAGCCACTAAATTTCACAAGTAACAGTGGCCATTGCCCTGTATTCAACTACACAGGAACTTTTTGATATTGTTCCTTGCTTTTTTGATTTCCAAGATATAAGGGAATTTCTAAGATACACACTAAAATCAGTCACTGATTGTCTTGAATCACTACAAATGCCCCAATCACTATCACAAAAAGCTTTGAGATGGGCAGAACTGCTAGATGAAAAAAATAAGTCAAGACTTGGAGCTCTTTAATATATTTTAGAATTCTAATTGCTGCATTATAGTGAGCAATTGTAGGTTTATCAAGAAACTGAGAAAGTTGTTGAACAGAAAATGTGATGTCAGGTCGGGTATTAGTGAGATACATAAATCTTCCAATCAACCTTCTATAGGCATGAACATCAGTAAAAGGCACACTTCCAGTAAAAGACAATTTAACAAGATTATCCATAGGAGTGATTGCAGGTTTGCAGGCTAAAAGACCTGCATCTGTTAACAATTACAATGCATATATTTCCTTTTATTCATCATTATTCCTTTCTTACTTCTTGCTACTTCAAAACCAAGAAAGTATCTTAAATCACCAAGATCCTTGATCTTGAATGTCTTATTCAAAGCTTCTTTGACTCGGTCAATCTCTTCTTTATCATTTCCTGCCAAAATTATATCATCTACATACACCAATAATGTTGTAAAAGATCCTTCAGAAGAATTAATAAATAGGAAACAATCATTCATAGACTGAATATATCCCACAGAAATCAAAAGAGATGACAATTTGGCAAACCACTCCCTTACAGCTTGCTTAAGGCCATATAAAGCCTTTTTTAATTTACAAACTTGTCCTGGTTGAATAAAAGCCAATCCAGGAGGAGCAACCATGTATACATCTTCTTTCAACTCTCCATGTAAAAAGACATTATTTATGTCTAATTGTTTTAACTCCCAGTTATATATAGAGGCTAGAGAAAGAAGCAACCTTATAGTGGTCATCTTTGCTACAGGAGAAAAGGTTTCAAGGTAGTCAATGCCCTCTGTTTGTGTGTATCCCTTTGCCACTGATCTTGCTTTATATCTTTCAACAGTCTCATCAGCATTATACTTTATTTTGAATACCCATTTGCAACCTATGACAGTTTTGTTCTTGGGAAGAAGAACAGTCTCCCATGTTTGATTTGACTCCAAAGCAGATATCTCACACTGTATAGCCTTCCTCCAACAGTCATATTTCACAGCTTCAAAATAATTGTTTGGCTCAACATGTGAAGAAATAGACATAACAAAAGGTTTATAAGATGGTGATAATTTATCATAAGACAAAACAGAATTCAAAGGATATTTAAATCTAGAAGATGTATTGGAAACATTGAGATTACAATGATAATCCTTTAAATATTCAGATGGTCTTTTTGGTCTGGTACTCATTCGAATGGACTGTGTTGTTTCATGATTTTCATTAAGGTTTTGGTCTCTTTGGGAACAAACTTCTTCAGGGATGGTTTCTATGGGAACAAACTTCTTCAGGGATCTGAATGTCTGATTCATGGTTATCATTAACATTATTTTCAATATTATCATAGGGTGTAAAAATGACTTGTGATGGCTTATTCAAAATAGGTTGATTTTCTGTAAAAACAAATTTGATCATGAATGTCTGGACTGTCAGTTTCATTGCTAGTATCTTCAACCTCTTGATATGGAAAAACATGTTCATAAAAGACAACATCCCTAGACACAAAAATTTCTCTTGATTGAATATTCAACAAAATATATCCTTTTGTCCCCTTCTTAAAACCAATAAAAACATATTTTGATGTCCTTGGATCAAATTTACTTCTATTTGTTGACAAAGTGCTAGCATAGCATAAAGACTCAAACACCTTTAATTGATTAAAATCTTATGGAGTTTTGTAAAGCATTTCACGAGGTGAAAAATCATTTAAAATTGGTGTGGGAAGCATGTTTATAATATGTGCAACATGTATCACAAAATATGACCAATAAATTTTGGATAAATGAGATTGTATCATGAGAGCTCTTGCTACATTTAATAAATGACCATGTTTTCTTTCAACTATACTATTTTGTTATGGAGTATTGACACATGAAGTTTGATGTATTATTCCTTTATTGTTAAAAAAAATTAGTCATGAAAAATTCAGTTCCATTATCACTTCTTATTACTTTTATTCCTATCTCAAATTGTGTTTGAATAAAAACAACAAAATCTTTCAAAATCTTAACAACTTCGGATTTTTGTTTTAAAGGAAAAACCCATATGTATCTTGAATAATCATCAACTATGGTTAAAAAATATTTATGACCATGAATAGATGTAAATGAGTATGGTCCCCACACATAAACATGAATCAAATCAAAACATTTTTTTAGATTTAGATGAACTAAGATGAAAGGGAAGTTCTTTTTGGTTTGCAAAATGACAAATATCACGAATGAAAGATTTATTATATTTAACAAAAGGAAATTTATTTTTGATAACATATAAATATTTGTTTGAAACATTCCCTAACCGAAAATGTTAAAGGGTTTCAAGATCACTAGCAGTGAAATTGACAATATTGGTGATATGTGGAGATTTGACAGATTTGATTTGAAGGTTTTGATAAGAAGGGACCCTGAGTATATAAAGTCTACCTTGCATCTCAGCTGATCCAATCATTTTCAAGGAGGTTTTGTCCTTAATGTGACAACCATTGGAATAAAAAACAATTACACAATTTATCAATTAACTTTGTTACTGAAAGCAGGTTAAAAGTGAAGTTAGAAATATATAAAACATTATCTAAGACATGATCTTGATTGATAAAAAAACTTCCAGAATAATTTGCAAAGACTTGATTTCCATTTGGTAATTCGATAGAGATAGGATTAATTTGATGATATGAAGTGAAATGACTCAAGGATGAACAAATATGATCAGTAGCACCACTATCAATAATCCAAGAACTAAAGAAAGAAAGAAATTTATTACTAGTGTGTGTTGTTGTGTTGGAAGGAATACCAGATATTTGATTAGAGACATTGTCACTGGATTTAGACTGTTGTAGACGGTTAACAATGTTTGATACTGCTCTGGAGTAAAACCAATATGCTGAGAACGTACCTCTGACCTTGAACCTTCATGATTCTGCTGATTATTATTACAGTCTGCTTTATGATTTTTAAACTTGAATTGAGGTGGAAAACTATGCCTTCTATAGCACGTATCAATCACATGTTCTGTCCTTCCACAATGACTACAGACATTAGAAGTATACCGTCTTCCAAAACTACTTCTGTTAGTATCATTCATTATTTTTGACTGATCACAAAAAATTTCTCTCTCTTGTTGTGTACCAATAGAACAAATCATATGTTGCTGAGAACTAACATGATAAGGTGAACTGAAATATTGTGAGGGATCAAGAATTTCGGCCATGATAAATGTAGCAACCAGAGCTCTCAAATGAGAGTTCTCATACCATATTATAAAAAATAAAGAGATAAACAAAGATGAAAAAAATGAACAAAGGATATGAGAATGAAAATATTCTCTGTTTTTTTTTTTGTATATTTCATGAAAAATAGAGAACTGAATATATACAATAATTGTACTCTTTTTAGGTATAGCTAAATAGAAAACAAAATAAGATTATTACAATCTAATAATGTCATAAAAACAAATAAACAGAATTGATGATAATTTGATTCTACATAAACACAAAATCACATAATTAGTTTTCTTCTATAAGTCATCCATATCCTCTAAAAGATTAAAATATAGAATTTATCGTAGTCATTTAGTTATGAATCTACTTATAAAAATACAAAAATATAAAATAAGCACCATTTATCCGTGCCAATCTATGTGAAAGAAACACAAGAAAAGAGAGAAAATTACAAAGATAGATCCAATTTTTCAATAAATAATTCCACTCCTCAGTGGCTCCAAGGAGAAGCATCAATACTCCATAAGTAGAAAGATACCAAAGTGCATGGCTCGATGTATCAATTATCCAACAAAATAAGGGAAATGGTGAAATTAAAGACATAATGATGATTTATTGGTTAAATAAGCTAAGTTAAACTTTTGTTAAGGAAAAAAAAAAATATAAACTATCTGCCAATAGAATTTCTTAGGCGTGGCTATTTAAACATAATTATAGATTAGGCCATTAGTTTATTCAAATAACTAAATTTTAAAACCCACTTTTGCTTTGAAAACAAATTTACATAAAGTAAATAGACAAAATATAATTCTATATATTTGAAAAATTATTGTCAAATATAAGGTGGTGTCATTATCAAATTAATATCAGCATGATTTATTCCACTTAGGTTACCATCAAGGTGAGTGGAAGACTTTATTGGTCTACCTTCCACAGAGAAAACAAAAATAGATCCTTGGTTTAAAATTGAGGAAAATTGAAGCTACACTGCTTTAACTTTCACACAAATTAGACAACTTTGCGACAGGTACACGTTGAATTGTCTGGAAAAATTTATGCGAGAAAAAAAAAATAAGAAAAATATATAAATACATATATATATATATATATATATATATATATATATATATATATATATATATATATATAGTTTAAAATTAATGTATATATAAGTTAGAAAATAAAATTTTTAAAAATTATATGTGATGATTTTTTACAAATTAACTACTTAATAAGTTAATTTTAATTTTTGAGATGTAATTTTTTTTTCTTTTACAAATATTTATAGAGAAATATATGGATGCAAAATAGGCTATTTAGTTCGTTCTGGACTGAACTAATCTGTCCAAAAATGGCAGTGGACATGTTTGTCCTTTATAGGTATGTGAGATGAAAGTTCTACCCAACTCGAAATAGAGACAGAACTCAACAATCTTTTATAATGATTTTATTATTTATTATCTATTAAAGTATATATAAAAAGTACACTTGATTAATAATTCTAATTGGATTAATTAAAAGATTATTATGTTTAGATGTTACATTATTTTATTATAATTAATAATTTATATCTCTTAATGATTTAAGTTAAAATATTATTATATATTTACAACTTTAAATAATAATATAAAAAATAAAATTTTAAATTATTTTTATTTTAGCTTTTAATTTATAAAAAATCATGTCTAAGACTCCAATTTTGACCAGTGATGATCAAACAAAACAAACCAAAACAAGTTGAGGTGATTAAAATATCAGTCCTTCCACCAAATTAGTTAAAGACAAGCAACAATTAGATCTATAATAGCCACTATCACACGTTAAGGTCCCTCTGCATTCAGAATAAGGAGTTTTTTTTTTTTTTTTTCTAACTTTTTCTTACCTCTTTAATTATTCCTTCTCATTTTTAATACTTTCAAAAGAAATTATTCATCTTAAATATAATTTTGTATCACAATACAAAATTAATAAACGAATTACTAAAATATATTTATACTTTTAAAACAGCTTTAATATTTTTTAAGAGGGACTCGATGGAAATGAGGTGTAGTGATGTGCTAAGAGTACCAAACAATATCTACACACAAAGATCCTGTCACTCACATTTAAGTAAATAACAAAGGAGTAAAGAAAAATAACGTAGTTCTTTTGTCTTTGGATATTTAAATAAGATAAATCAAAATCAAACAAAAATATGCTTTTAGTTGCAATTCACTCAATTGAGTAAATGTTTTGACGTGTTAGATACTGGATTTGGTTCATTCGAGATCTTCATATAACGCTATTGTTCTTAGAAATTCGATGATGAATAGGTAACAAGCATTTAAATTTAAAATAATGAATTGAATAAGTGTACATTTAATTTCGGTATATAAAGTATGCTTACATAAGATAATTATTTATATAAAATAAAGTATTTTAATTATATATATATATATATATATATATATATATATTTTGAACGTCATATTTTTCTAATTATTTTTTAATGGTATATATTTATACCATTAATAAATGGTATTATTTTTCTAATTTTGTTTACAAAAATTCGTACCATTTTACTCTTTTTAAGTTTTGTAACTATTTTTTAACCTCAATTAACTACCCACAACAAAAACTCACATTAAAATTATAAAAATCAATAAAAGTAATTTATTTTTATAATTAGTTTTATCAACAATTTTTTATACTTTAATAATATTTTCTTTTTTACAATTTCTAAAATAATTATTTTTTTAACTATAATAAATATTTTTTTATCATAATAAAAAAATGGATACATATGTGCCTACAAATATATATATATATATAATGGAGATTTCTTATTTAGTGTATACAATTTATGTTCTGTTTTACCCTTTGTTATATTTTAATATTTTAAATCTTAAAATTATCATTTCATTACCTATGTAAAATAAAATAAAAATAACGAAGAAAACTAACACTTCACTAAAAAAAATAATGCAGAGTTTGCTCATAAAAAGTAAATTCATAAAACTCAAATTCCAATACACTTTTTTCATTCTTCAGTTGAGCTATTGTTACCATTACCTTCAGACCCTAGAAAAGTAAACCAATGCAAAATATTGTCAAACATTTTTTTTTAATTATGAACCAATATGGACATTTTTTTCTAACAGTATTTATTTCATCCATAAAGTAAAATTATTAAGTTTTGAACTTTGGCTACTTGACTAAATTAAAGATATTGGTTTCAATCAATTTGCTTACTTTTTGTTCTTGTGTGCATTTGTTACCTCCTTGCTAGGCAAACAATCTAGTTAGCTGCTAAAGATTACTACTTCAAAGCTAAAACATTATGAACATACATTTATTGTTTTTGTCATCTCTATTTCAATCTTATTCATCTCATTACATCATTGACTATATTGGTCTTTTTTTCACCCTAATAAAAATTATTGAGTTGAAGATTCATCATTAATCTTCTTAAAATGTTTTGAACACTGACAAGAGAGGAAGGTGATGTGAGAAGACCATCAACAAATTATTGGGTAACCAGCGTGTGATTCAGTGAGAGCTGTTCTTTGTTGTTATTGGAGCTACTAGGTGGATGACTCGTCATTGTGATTAATCAAATGACGTCATAGAAAATGCAGAACAAAAATCCAATGCTCCAAATTACCAAGCCTCCTGATTTCTCTCTATATAAAGCAACTAGTTTTGGAGCCTAAATTGCTATTCCCTCTTCTATTCCTTCTTCCTAAACATAAATGGCTTCGTCTCACTCCTCCACCACTTATGTACTCCTCCTATTTATGCTTCTAATCACTTATTCAGGTATTACTCTCTTTCAATACTCATCATTTATATTTTACACTTTTTATGCACCAACTCAAGTAGAAACTCTCTTATTTTTTGTGTTCAAACATTCAATATATATATAAAAAAAATGATTAATCCGTATACACTGTTATGCTCCAACAAGTTTTTGTATCAATGATATTATATTTTCTTTTAAATAATTTGAGTTTAATCTATACAAAAAAAGTAATTATTAGAGAAGATCTAGATCAAGTAAGGTTTCGCATAGAATAATTATTTTTTTATTAACAATAAAATTAAATAAATTAAAAATATATTTAAGGACTGTTTCAATTCATTTGCAGAAGATGTAATATTTAAAAGATATAAAGAAAAACCATGACCCTCTAGACAGTTTCTAAAAGTAAAATCTATTTAATATAAGTGATAAGTTAGGAGAAGAAAAACATTGAATTATGCTATCACTCACGCCAAACACTTAAACACTTAAAAAACATAAGATTCTATATATATTCTTCAATCTAAATTTTATTAATATACTATACTGTTTGCAATAACCTCAAATTATGAGAAATAACTTCAACAAAATTTAGACATTGTCTATACTGATTTGGATTAACAAGAGAGAAAATATAGTTTCAACAACTTAAAAAAAAAAAAAAAATCATCAATTTAGATTGGTGTCACTCACATGCCCTCTTCACTTGCATTGATTGTTATCAATAATTCAATTATTAATAATATATAAACTATCACAACTATAAATAATTTTGTTACCATATACTTTTTATTGATCCATATAATTGAATGCTTATGTAAATCTTCTTCAAAACTAAGAATATTATTTATATATAGGCTAATGTTATGTATGATTAAAAACTAAACACATTTGATTGAGAAGCCAAGTAGTAGTATTTTTATGTACTCACTTTGGTAGTATCATGTGACTCAGAAGCACAATCTGGAGTATGTTATGGAAGACTTGGCAGCGACTTGCCATCCCCCGGAGAAGTTGTGGCACTCTACAATCAATACAACATTCGCAGGATGAGAATTTATGATCCAAATTCACAAGTTCTTCAAGCTTTGAGAGGCTCCACTATTCAGCTGATGGTAGACATCCCAAAACAAGACCTCAGAAACCTAGCAGCTAGCCAAGCCAATGCAGACAAATGGGTGCAAAACAACATAAAAAACTATGCCAATGTCAGATTCAGATACATTGCTGTGGGGAATGAAGTGAAGCCTGAAGACTCAGCAGCACAGTTTGTAGTGCCTGCCATGCAAAAAATTCAGAATGCCATTTCTGCAGCAGGCCTTGCAAACCAAATCAAAGTTTCCACTGCCATTGAGACTGGTGCCTTGGCAGAATCATTCCCTCCATCAAAAGGCTCCTTCAAGAGTAGCTATAGAGGAGCATATCTTGATGGTGTCATCAGATTTCTAGTGAACAATAACTCCCCATTGTTGGTTAATGTTTACACTTATTTCAGTTACGTGGACAACCCTAGAGACATTAGTCTTGATTATGCTCTCTTCACTTCTCCTTCGGTGGTGGTGAATGATGGTTCACTTGGTTATAGGAACCTTTTTGATGCCATGGTGGATGCTGTTTATTCTGCATTGGAGAAGGTAGGAGGAGGGTCAGTGAACATAGTTGTGTCTGAGAGTGGATGGCCTTCTTCTGGTGGCACTGCAACTACACTTGACAATGCAAGAACTTACAACACAAACTTGGTTCAGCATGTCAAAAATGGAACCCCAAAAAGGCCTGGTAAACCTATTGAAACATATGTGTTTGCCATGTTTGATGAAAATCAGAAGCAGCCAGAGTATGAGAAATTTTGGGGTCTCTTCCGTCCAAATAAACAGCCCAAATACTCTATTAACTTGAATTAGTTAATAGAAGCAGAATTTATAAGAAAAATAAGGGCTATGATTCCAAATAAAACTACTCCATAATTGCAGGTTTATATATGGAGGTTTATCTGAATTGTTGGAATCTTATTACCCATGTACTACCAAAGTTAGCTTTCAATAAAACTTTTCCTATTGATTGGCATATAATTATCTTAAGATGACAAATATCAATTCATTGTTTTAAATTATGGTATTCAATAACTTTTAACCATAGTATTAAAGGTTTTTAACTGTACTTGATTACAATTTCTTACAATCTTAAGATTCTTAAGAAAATTGTGACCATAGTTCAACGCTACATATTACTTATTTTATCTTATATAAAAACATGCATATACATATTATATCCTCTTAATTATATACAAGTGTAAACTCAAAGTACATCAATTGAGTAAAGCAATATACATGCTTTTTATATATAAATTATAAAAATATAAAGTTATACAGCAAGAAAAAATGTTATTTTCTTTCACTCTTTACGTGATCGTTTATATTGAAAAGAAGATTATTAATAGAATTAGTTCTAGTATATAATTCTGAACTTTTAACTGTATGAAAAAAGTAGCGCACAATCTTAGAACTGAAACTTTGTGTTTAATTTTCTTTTCATATCTTTTGTAATATTAACTACTTACATGAAGCTTTACAAATGGTGGTTAAATATTGCCTTTTTTATTAAGATTTTATCAACATCGTTGAAACGTTGTATTCGAATATGGCAATGATTGACGTGGTTGTTGATCTTATAGTATCTTCGTTTTAAATACAAAGTTAATTTTTTTATGAGATTGTTGTTATATAGTTGTTTCTACTCTAGTGCAGAATATGTATTTTACAAATTTTTTAATATGGTTTATTAGAGATGGCTGTTAAAAGAAAGATAGTCACAATTTTGTAATTATAAATAACTTTTCAATTAAGATTGTCTAAGAACATAACTGAAAATAATTCAACAATGACAGTTATAAAGATAAGTGTCTCTATTATATTATTATAATGATGATGATAATTTTTTAGAATTGTCAATACGCTTCTGATGTCATTGTTTATGTGCAATCGATGTCTCTCTCTTTTTTTTTTTTGGTCTATAAAAAGTTCTTAATATAGTCTCATATGCAGCCACACATGTTACCATTGTTGGTGTTGATTTTTATTTTTTTTCGTTCATGGTCATAGATAGATTTCCTCTTACTATTATCTTCCTACTTTTATAAGTAGGATGTTTTTGTGATTTAATCATTATCTTCTATTTTAGTGTCCTCTTCTCTTCATAGTGTTCACTCCTATTCCAACTTGGAAATCTATAAAGAAAACATATTCTTCAGTTTTACTAACTAACAGTACGTATTACTCATGCAATTCATCTTGACCTTTCCTTGACACAACTTTTTCTTTGTTGGTATAAAGCAACCGTCAAGGACGAAAACAATTCATCAATTCTTCTTCTTCTCTGGAAATCTTCCTTTCCTTGGATTGTAATGATTACCATAAGTAGTTAATTCTTCATCTTTGGGATTGAATTTAATATTTTGAACTCATTTGTATTTTGGTGATTTTTATATATAATATTTAGTTTTACTCAATTGGTATTTTCATCCTGTACTTAATACTAGATCTTATCTGGTCAATAGAGTCTTAATTTTGATTCTTGAATTTAATTGGGAAGTACTTTTAAGTTTCTGACCTAGATAAAAATACTCAATATATTGAAATACTAGAGATAGGTTTTGATGTATTGATTGCGTATAATATATGTGCTTAATGTTGGGTAATTTATTAAATGGCTGAGGGAGGGATCAATATTTAGGAAATTTCTTTATGAATTTCATGTCAGAAGAATCGGTGTGAATGATTTTTATATGTGCATCAATTTAGTAGTTACGGATATTGTATGTTTTTATTAAATCCAAAATATGAATGAGGGAGATAGATAAAGTTCAATCACAGAGTTCTTCTAGATCTTTTAAAACCACTTTTGATATTCGTTAATTTATTTTGCAATTGTTCTTTTATGTTCTTTTGTTATTTAAATCAAATCATCCTGTAAAATTTATTTGCTTGGTGAGTAGTGAAAACTGAGTTTTTAAGTAAAATTGTTTTCTGTAAAATCGATATTCGTTCTTTAAAATATATATTACTTTTGACTCGATTCATTTGATAAAAAAGTCAACATTAATAGTTTACAATATATGAAATAGTACACTAAATTCTACATTAAACATTGTTATTTTATACATCAAAATATTCCCTCATAGTCTCAATATGTCTTTGGTATGTCCACAGGATATCTTTATCATATTTTAGTAGGGACTTGTTAATCCTTCGTTTTTCGTGTTACCTTCCTTTAGCTTTCCTCCTTATTATATCCCTTGTTGGTTCCTTGTTTTTTGTTTTGTTAGCTACATGAATTACTTCCTGAATTAATATAGCTTGACATTTCCATATTCCTTCCCTTTTTAATCTTTTTTTTTTTTTTTTTTTTTTTTTTTTTTTTTTTTTTTTTTTTTTTTTTTTTTTTTTTTGTCTTCCCAACCCTGCAATTTAACACCATACACATTCTCCAAAAATAATATTATAGATTGGTATTATGTTGTTATATATATACTTTTATATATGTTTATTGATGGTATGATGTATAAACAAGTTAATTCGGTGTATGGTAATAATGCACATGTCTTACTTTGATTATAGTGATATAATTAAAATTATATATATATATATATAATGTTTTAATTCATATACAATAAACAAATTTTACAATTTCGTTCCATTCAATGTTAACTATACATTAATTTTATATTTAGGAAGAATGTAAATTTTGATATTTATTTGTGACTTGTAATATTATTGATATTAACATTATTTTTCTCATGAACTTTTTGTATATTGACTTAGAAGATGTTGGATTCCAAAAACAAATATATTGTTTAATTTTTAAAATTTTATATTAAAAGTATTATGATACTAAAATTTTGAAACATTTGTGTGATATTAGTCACCACCACTTATGCTACTTGCATCAATTGATTAGTATTTTTCTTGAACTCAATCCAACTGTAAATTGGTTTACTAGTAGCAGATATTTTTATACGCCTAAATGTTTCTGGGGGAACCTCAAAGAATAGTAATTTTCTAATCCCTGAACCAATTATAATAAACCATGACCAATTAAACAAACATAAGTACAAGCTTTGTTTTCTAAGGTGCATTTTCCCTCTATTCAAGGGAAACTGCCTAGCTAGAAGTTAAGAACCTTATTAATTGTTTTGAACACTAAAATGGAAGCATTAGTGGTTGCGCCATACCTAACAATTGCGGAAAAATCTTGACCAATACAAGTCTTATTTTGAAAAGTTTACTAGAATAAAACTCACTTGTCCATCAAATTATAAGAACAAAACTCTTTAAAATTTATTTATACAATAGACTTGTTTTTAAAATATAAGTTAGAATTTCATCTCTCCAAAACCGAATTTTGAACTTTCTAAAAATAATATTTAGTAAATTAAAATTAAAACTTATTTATATAGAATGATTATTATAGATGTATATAATGTATTATATTTGGAAAAAAGATTTCTACTTGTTTTAGAAATGGATCTACTTCTGAAAATAAATTTCAAATAATTTTTAAAAAAATTTGCACATAATTTTTTTTAAAGAAAATTGTCTTATTTGTCTATATAAACAAGTTTTGAAGCCCAGATTGCTACACGAGTTTAGTTCTTCTCTCTCCTTAATTATTATCCCAAATGACTAAGTCTCAATCAAGTTGAAGAAACTCTTCCATGACTCCAATTATCTCCCTCTATACATAATTAGTGTTCAAGAAGAACCATTGCATGCTTCCACTTGGGTTAATTAATTGCACTTTCATTTCTGTTTGAATTATATGATCACTAAAAAAATGTTAGATGACTTTTAAAAAAGACATAAAATTTTTATATCTGAATTTTAAACATTTATAACAAGATTTGTATATTTGTGTTACATGAGAGTGTAAGAAAAGTTAACATTTTCAACTTATTCTATTTATGAGATTTCATGAGAGTTTTTACCCCCTTAAACTGGTTTTTATCCTATTTATATTTACTTAAATATTAGGTAATTCATCATTCTAGTATTCCTAAATTTAAAATATGGATTTATGTTGCTTTAAAGTTTTATTTTATTTTATTTGAAATGTTAATTAGTTTTTAATGACAATATAATTTAAATTATAAATTTTAATCAAATTATGTAAATTATATAATTTTAATCTTTTAGTAAAGTGCATTCATGTTTACTCCAGTTATGCTAAATAAGACACATGTTCCTTCTAGTTACTCCTAACTAAATATGATTTTTTTTTTTTTTTTT
>Ga0209489_108240_pt1 | contig 14488 bp, 7 predicted proteins | sample SiratrowhiteBW_FD_187527 | JGI IMG/M metagenome (GOLD analysis project Ga0209489, IMG submission 187527) | Root nodule microbial communities of legume samples collected from California, USA - Siratro white BW (SPAdes) (version 2) | ecosystem: Host-associated > Plants > Roots > Nodule | place: USA... | reverse complement strand
TTTTTTTTTGTTTTGTAATGGAAAAATTCAAATTTTATTTATTTTTATATTATTATTATTTCAAGAAAACTTAAGCTAATAAATATATATTTTTATATTATTATTCATTTTTATCATTATATTTTAATTTAAAAGATTACCCGGACAAAATCGGGTGTTGACAAGGGTGTTTTATTGTACCAATACTCTAAGACCTTTAATTTTAGCCAGATGTTAATACAAGTACCTAGGAATGAAAATAGGGGGTAACCCTCGAAAAGTATAATTTTGAAAACATATGATTGACAAAGTCAAGAGTATGATTTCTATATGGAAAGGAAGAGTGTTATCATTTGCAGGACGCGTATGCTTGATAAAATCTATTATCTCTGTGTTGTCATTGTTCTATATTTCATCTTACAAAGCTTTTAAGAGTGTGTGTATGTGTATGTGTGAGTGTAGATAAATAAAAAGTATACAGCTAAATTTTTATGGCATTGGGGCAATGAAGGAAGGAAAATATCATGGGTGAAATGGAAAAAATATGCAAACTTAAAAAGGAAAAGAGCCTATACATAAAAGATATAGAGCAATTCAACATGGTCATACTAGTAAGTGGAAATGGAGGTTTGGAATGAAAAAATATAGACTTTGAAAGGGATAATAAAGCCTAGGTATGGTTCATGGAGGAATATGAATGACAATATAGTTGATCAAAAATTGTCTCAGTGGTGAATAGATCTATGTATAGTGTGTAGAGAAGGCACCCAAACGAATTGGTTTGATAGTAGAATGAAATGGGTGTTAGGTGATAACAAAATAGTGAGGTTTTGGGATGATAGGTGGGTTGGGTACAAATTGATAAAGGAAAAGTTTCTTACATTGTACCTATTTTCACAGTGCAAGAAAAGTGTATGAGGGATCTAGGAAAATAGAATAATGATACATGGAGGTGAAAACTAATATCAAGAAGAGAGATTATCTTGAGAATCTAGAAAGGAACAACAACTATTAAAATTAATATCACAGGAAAAGTGGAAAAGAGGGAATATGAATTCTTGCGTATGGATAAATAAGGAGCAAGGAGTGTATACTGTAACGTTAGGATATAAAGTATTGCAAAATCCTAGAACTGACTAGAACATAGACTTATTTAATGAGCTATGAAGCCTATCCTACCCTCAACATGGTTTTTCACATGGAAAGTAATGCCAGATAGACTGCTAACTAAGAGTAATTTGAATAAAAAAAAGAGGGATAATATTAGGAAGTCAGTTGTGTCCTTTATGTCAAAATAAGGTAGAGACAATTGATCACTTTCTTATTAATTGTCGTGTAGTGTAAGTGAGCTTAGCTAGACACAATACCATAATTAACCATTTCAAAAATTTCTACATCATAGGATTTAATAAATACCAAAATTTGGTGTGGAGAGTGGTGTCGGTGGCAATTATATGGGAGATATGAAACCATAGAAATAAAATTATTTTTAAGGAATGGAGAGTGGATGTAGATGAAATTTTTTGTGTGACAAAACTTAAATGGTGGTGTGAATAAAGTATAAAATCTCCACGATATTCACATATTTTGATTAGTATTATTGTCCTTTATGTCTCAAGACATTAGCTTAAATGGCAGCTAACTTTTAAAACAGGGCTTTCAATATTATCACACAGGTAGGTTGATTTTTGACTGTTTGTGAAGGAATGATAGTTGATTTATACTATATTGTATCCATGGTCAGGTTGTATTAACAGATAATTATGGGTGAGTTTAGGTCTAATTGTAACATTGTTCTATACACCCAACAATGTGAGGTATTTTTAAGACAATAGATTGGTGTACCTCACGTTTAGTTTTATATGGATTAGGGCATTCTTGAAATACTTCATTTTATGTAATTCATTTTTTTGCAAATAAAAAGAAAACACACTTTAACATTTTTGTAACAACACTAGAAACATCTTTCATCGAATTTTCAAGATTTTAGCATCCTTTCTCGGTCTCTTGAGTTTTTTAAAAGTTTGAATATACTTTTCCAACTCATTTTAATTACTAAGGAATCTCTATTAAATTTTTTCAATAAAAAAATGAATTTCTTCCTTAATAAATTTAAAGTTATGTTTTGTTATTTACGTAAAATTTGTGTTGGATATAACAACTTAATAAATTTGTATATTTAAATAATTTTACTTTTTAGAAATTCAATTTAGTTATATATTTTTGTAATTATTAATGATCTAAATTCTATTATGACTTACTAAGTCTTGTTGGAATTGACTAGAAAATTATAAAAGAAATTGTTTGGAAGTTATGTCACCTTTCATTTGAATGCATTAATTGGCTAAACTTTAAATTAAATTTAAATTGAGATTAACAAAGTAAAATAGTTATATTTCTTTATTAAATATGATATGATATGCATGAAAATGTAAAATTCAATTAAAATTTAAAAAAAAAACTTGAAAATTTTAGTATTTACATTAAATTGCAATTTTCGTTCGTTTTTAATTATGATGTGGTATTTTGACATTTCTAGTTTTTTACCATAGAATTCACAATTTTTAAAAAAATATATGTAATTTTAGTTCAATTTTCATTTATATGTATTTTTTGTTTTATTCATTTTAATTAATTAAATCATTTTTTATGTCACGTTAGATGAATATATTAGGTTTAAAATTTTAATTTTTATACAATAACATATATTAAAAATAAATAAAATTAAACGAAAACTAAAAAGTTTTGCAAAATCTGAAAACTAAAATTACGAAAAGAATTGCTCATTAAAAATTGATATCTAGACATAAAAAAAAAGAATTGTAAATATTATAGTTAGATAATTAATTTTCAAATGTGGTTTATTTAATGGAAAACATAACTCCCAATTCAAGAGAAGATATTTAAATTTATGATGGAAATAATCCACTAGTAAACTTAGTGGCGAAGATGTGATAGTTTGTGGTAGATTCTAATTTCAATGTCATTATGACGTATTATAATTTTTTCATGATAGAGATTGGAATAAGATTAAAAAAAAAGTATTGATAATGATTAATTGAGTGACAAAGTAGTTGTCGTACAGAAAATAAACAGTGTAACGTAATGAAAGAACAAAACATTGCATGCATGTACGTCATGAACGTGATTTATGATAAAATAAAGTCTAAACTTAGTTTGAGCATATACTGAATATATATGCATCTATTCTAAATCCAAACACGTAGAGATTAAATTCAGAAAAGGACTTCCATGTATGCATTAGAGCCACCAACTCCATTCATCATTCTAGTTTCAAATTATTTGTTCTTGTTTTTTCACTTCTAATTGTAGTTTTGATAAGTTCAAACACTATATTGATAATAATCTGCAATTTGAGAAATTAAATTATTAATAAATAATTAGAGTTATACGAACGTGCGTCTACATATAATACATGATACAAGTTTGACCTAAAAGTGAATAAGATCATTGATTGGTGTTGGCGAAGTGAGCAGAAAGAAAGAAAGTCCAATCCATGGAAAAAGCAACAAATCAACAAAACGCACAATCACTTTCAGCAACTTATATTTCCAAATATAGAATAATAAAACACCATGAACATCTTATAGTTTACCTTTTACGGATAACACACATAAAATTGAGAAAGCAACTCATACAACAACTTCTTTACAACGTATAATAAATTATTCAAAAAATCTTTTCTATCATGCTTTCGATCTGCATATATACTAATTACTATGCCAAAATATGTAAGAATATAGCATGCATGAGTAACTAATTTAAGACAAGTAAATATATATACCCAAAATTTTAAAAGCCAACTATAAGTTTGGTTTATAGTCTTTTAAAACCATTCAAATCTGAAATATAAATAGCATTCAAGGTCCGTAATATAGATATAAACCTTAACAATTTATTTATATAAGACGATCTTATACTACTTAAACCATCACGTGCTCATATGAGAATATAGAATGGTCATAGTTTCAAATATATAATGAACAATAAAGACAAACTAGAGATATAATATTTCAAGTATAATATACATCACCATTATATCAATTAACTAAATTTTTATTTTAATTATATCTTCTTTACTTTCAACTTTCATAATTAAATAAGTTTTATAAGAGAATTATTGAATATGTTCATTTGAGATTAACATATAACTAAATATTATAATTTACACATTCATAAAGTAGTTCATAAATAGTCAAAATTAACTCTTTTATGTTTACTTTAAAAAGTAAAAGGCTAAAAATATTCATCAACTTTTCACGTATAATATTCTCATCTCCATATCTTGAGAAGTTAGTGAAATTTAAATATTTCTTTTTCTTAGTGATATTGATATTCCATGTATTGTATTTTTTGATACGATATTTTCTGGCTTAGAAACTTACTCTTAAACTTAACTAAAATGAATTATTTCATACTTCTTAAGATGAAATATAACAATAATTTAATACATTTGATAAAATAAATTTATAAGCAAAGGTAAGAATACGTGATTATAGCAATTACATACAAAAATAAGTATCCAACTAGATCAATTTATTTATATGAATCAAGCGAATATATTTCTTAAGAAAAGAAGTTGATCTCTTCCTTCTCTTTGTTCAAATGTTCAACCATCACTTTAGTTGCAAATCTTATTACATCAATGACACCTTAATCACTAGATGAGAAATCTTTGAAACAAATTTTTGACCTTAGGTTTCATTGCACTTGAACGAAATATGTAAAATCTACGGCACCAAAATTTTCCAACAACATGTAAATTACTCAATTTCACACTTCAAATACTTTTCATGCACATGATTCAATCTAGAAACAAAGCATTGACACATAATTCAACATAGACTAAAATTACTCTAACCATAAAAAATTCTAATACTAGCTTTACTTACAATCTCATAGTTTAGCTTACTCAATTTATTAGTGAATTTTATATCAAAATTTAAATTATTAAACAAGCTTCTATATAGCATATTTCACTCTAGCATCCAGTTTCAAACTCAAAAGTCCACACTTTTATTTATTTAAATTCATGTTAGACATTACTATGAACTTTAACATCTCAGTTAGGCTGAAATCTCATATATCAATAATCATATGTCATGACATAAAACATATTATTAAAAGAAAAATACAAAATCATGGGGGAACTAAGTCAAACCTATGGCAAGAAAAGAAGACAAATACTCCTCAACCAAACTAAACAAAACGAAATAGAGGAAGTTGATACCTATTATGAAAAAAAGTCTAATTTAATAATAGTAGGCAATCATCATACCATTTAAAATCTAACTTGTTCTCGAGATTCAGTGAAGCCAGCTTGTCAGCACAATAGTTTCTCTCACATAATATATGAGAAACTTTGAACTTAATTTCTTTACTTATCTTTATACACTTTCTTCATCTCCCTCTTAAAGACCATATAATATGATTAAACGAATTAAATGCTTGACAAAGTTGGAAAGAGTCATACTCAAGCCACCAAATAGCCACCAAATAGGACTGAAGTCTTTACTCCAAACTAACTCAATAGCCTAAAAAAAAAAAAAAAAAAAAAAAAAACTCATAGTTCTCTAATATCAATCCTCACATTATTACGTTTCAAAATATACATATTTATGCTTACTAAAATTGTCCAATTATCAAATTTCAATTCTTCCTAATATCCAAACATTATAAAATATATCAAAACAATTATCAAATTAACCAGATATACCTTTAAGTTCAATTTTTTCCCAACCGATCATACATTTGCTAATTCACAAATTACTCAAAATCCTTCAACTCTAAGTTAAATTAAAGCATATATATTACACGATTAGAAGATCTTCTCATTAACCTTTTTTTATCAACAAATAAAAATATATAAATTAGAAATCTTTATAAAAGAAAAAAAAGTACAAATATAAGGAAATTCAACCAATAACCCCACATAACATACCTACAAGTGTGAAAGAGCATACAAAACTTGCCCATAATCAATACCCATATATGGCTCTTCTAACTTCTATATGCAAGATATAATTAATTCCTCAGAGAAAATATATTTTATATACAAACTTAAATAAAATAAAAAAATCATTATTAATATATACATAATGTGATTGATTATATAATAATCTTGATTAACTAATATTATAACACTTTCGCAATTTAGTTTCTTAATGGCAAAAATAAAATAGAATTGTTTAAATAAATATTTATCTCTTATAAATATATAACTTCTAAAATGATCTGTACTCTACTTAATTTATACTTTATCAAATAATTATATGTTTTTAATTTTATTTTCAATATTTTGTAATTTATTTACTCTCTATTTCTATTTTCTAAATCAAACAGGGGATAAGTCTCACATTTTAGTAATTTATACATGAGAGCATAAAAATTAAATCAACTTAAATTTGTATCCAATTTTTCTAACGAGTATAATGGTCTAACCAGACCTTCCATGTTTGCACAAGACTGGTAGTAAGTGGGAAGGGGGAAAGAAATAATCAAATTAGGATTTTCAATTTAGTCTGATTATGACATATAAGTGCATCATATTATATATAAGATAAAAAGATTAGAACTTGGAATAGAAGAAGAGTTTTGATTCATCATCTTGTTGTTTCTGTCCTTTCCTGATTAATGGTCTCTGATAAGAATGAAGAGAGAAGAGTGTGTACAAACTGCTCTCGAAGTCAGAAGAACGTATCCAGAGAACAATGTGTTTTATTCTTGAATAGGGTAGAATAAAACCTAACTCTGGGGTAGTTGTAGGGACTCTTCTATTTATTATTAATTATAATGGGCTCAGCCCACCTATTATCAGCTGACCCAATAAATATTGATGTAATATAAACAATATTATTTTATGTAACCAAATAAGTAATAACAACCAAATAAATAATAATCATAATGGTTACATAATATTTTGGCAAATAAGTTAATTTGGACAAATTAATTTATGTATGTCCACAAAATAATTATTCCAACAATCTCCCACTTGGACAACATAAATTAGATCACAACATTGAAAATTAATACAAAACAACTCATAGCATGTGACCACAATAAAATGCCAAAATATTACAACATATCTATCCAAAAGATCCAAAATGAAATATGTAAGCATTTTATCACCGCAGAAAATCACACTCGAAGGAGTGATGATATCATACAGAAATGAAACATCTACATTTGAATGACCTTTATAAATATGAAATATACAATTATGTCCCAATCATCCGCCCAAGATGCTATATGAGATTAAAACAATCTCACCATAATAAAAATTTGAGACTGGATCCAAAATGTCTCAAAATTATGTCATAACATCAATTGTGCAAATCATAATAAATAAAATATGGCAATATAAAATAGACAATTATATGTCTCAATCATCTGCCCAAGATGCTATATGAGATTAAAACAATCTCACCACAATAACATTTGAGACTGGGTCCAAAATGTCTCAAAATTATGTCATAACATTAATTGCGCAAATCATAATAAATAAAATATGGCAATACAAGATAGCCAATTATATGTCTCAATCATCTGCCCAAGATGCTATATGAGATTAAAACAATTGTCAGCACAATAACAATTTGAGACTAGGTCCAAAATGTCTCAAAATTATGCCATAACATTAATTGCGCAAATCTTAATAAACCAAATATGGCAATACAACATCCGCTCAAGATGCTATATGAGATTAAAACAATCTCACCACAATATCATTTGAGATTGGGTTCAAAATGTCTCAAAATTATGTCATAACATTAATTGCACAAATCATAATAAACAAAATATGGCAATACAACATCCGCCCAAGATGCTATATGAGATTAAAACAATCTCAGCACAATAACAATTTGAGACTGGGTCCAAAATGTCTCAAAATTATGTTATAACATTAATTGTGCAAATCAAAATAAACAAAATATGACAATACAAAATACTTGTCGTCACAACAATAAATGATTATTGTCAATCATTTCAATAATATGACAATAAAATAAATGAGGTCCAAATAGGAAGTACATATACATAAAAGAAAAAACTCCCACTAAACTAATATATCAAAAGGACCTCATTACACCCATACGAGTTACATGCTCAACAAAGACTTTAACAGTCAATCCCTTAGTTAAGGGATCTATAATCATAAGCTCTGTAAGAATATGTTCAAGTATCATCCAAGCACATTAAAAACAAAAACAATATCAGGGCTGTGCAAACTTGAACATACATAAGACTGTTAACAGCGGAAGCATAAGGAATTTTCTAACTCCTGTAATTTCACAATTATTTTGAGGATACTGATTTGGAAAACTTCTCACTCTTTTGAATGAGAGTAATGCAAGACTTACAAAACTTCATTTTTAATCTATCTAAAATCCTTTTGATGTAACTCCTTTGAGATAAACCAAGACTGTCACGATGAATCTCAATGCCCAAAAAAAAAAAACATTTCCATAATCTTTCATATCAAAATGAGTGGTTAGCATTTGAGTAGTCTCGTGCAAGAAATCAACATCATTACTTGTCAAAAGAATATCATTAACATATAAAACAAGAATGATGAATTTGCTCCCACTAAACTTCAAAATGGTCAACAATGTTCTCTTTGAAACCGAGGGAAATAACAACATTATCAAACTTCATATACCACTATCTTGGAGTCACGGAAAAATTCAACTTTATTGTTACCAAAAACAAATGCAAAACCACATTTGTCCAAAACAGAAGAAAAAAAAATTCACTACTTAAATTCAAACCTGCAATTCCAATGTGATCCATTCTCACATTAACACCATTGTCAACTGCAATTGATAACTCTCTATCACTTGGCATTCTCTTCATTTTGAGTTTCTCTCTTCTTCTTCTCTAACCAACTTTTGAACTTAAAACAATCTGCTTGTTTACATCCAAAAACATTACAAAATTTGCACTTGCCTTGGAATTTAGGCTTCACCTCAGATGACTCTTCAACTAGAGGTGTCGCGACAACGATCACGACGGGTATAACAATCCGAAAGAGAAATTAAAAAAAAATAATGAAAAGAAAGAGACGGAGTCGCCACCATAGTTTATTATGGAAAACTACGGAAAATCAAGAAAAGAAAAAGGAAAAGTCTGCGAACTAAAGATGAGCTCGGGAGTCAGTTACCCTTTTGATAATCCAAACGAAAATTGAAACTCCTTGAATAAAATTCTGCATGACGCATGCGGTCATTTAGAATTTAAATCAAGAATTGTTATTTATTATTTTTTTTAAAAAAAAGAATCCCGCATGACGCGAACGGTCATTTGGAATTAAAATTTATTAAAATAATAATTTTTTATGTGAATATGAGAAATAAACTAAAAAGAAATAGCCCAATATTAAACTCTTAAAGTTTTTTTTTTAATGAAATTAAGGGTAGTTTTCTAATTTAGAATATCAGTAGGTGCAGATCTTAATTAATGGGGGTGCAGGAAGTATCTCCCTAATTAGAAATTCACTTATGACTAAGGGTGTTTTAGGAATCAAAGAATTGAGGGTACAGGTCCAAAAATATGGAGGTGCAACGAGTACTCAAGTAATCAGAAACCCAATTACCTAAGGGCATTTTAGGGATCAGAAATAAATAGGGGTGCAGGTCCAGAAATATGGGAGGTACCAAAAGCTTCTTCGGACCATGGCAGCAATCTTCTTCCCACACTCTTTTTTTATTGCTTTGATGTCAAAATTGGGCCACAAGCCCAACGTATCATCCTTTACCCTAAAAACAAATTAGGGTTATGTATTTGGCAAAGAGGGTTGCTATGTGGAAGAAGCATGCTGCGACGGCAGGGGATTGGCTCGGAGGAGAATTGGCGACCTTGGGCGGCGTTCGAGGTAATGCTTGTGGTGGTGATGAGGTTCGCTGACGACGAAGAGAATGATGACGACGACATGCCGGAGGGCGTCGTGCGCAGATGTCATTGGCGAAGTGGTGTTGGTGATGATTGACGGTGGCGTGGCGGCGAGTACCTTGGTCACAACAGCGGAGGAACATAGCAGCGTTGTTGGATGGTGCGTCGATGGTGGAGGGAGCTATCAGCGTGAAAAGATATGGCGACTAGAACAGGGCGAGATTGAGAGGGTGGAGCGGTGGCTGTGCTGTAGTTACTGGAAGCTAAGGTTAAGGACGAAATAGTTGAAGCGCCAAATAGTGAACTAAAGTGTTTGCGGAGGCTAAGTTCATGATAGCAAAGTTTGAAAGGAGGAGATGAAAGAGCCACCAAAGACGGCAAAGGCTTAGTCGTCGACTTAGCAAGTCTGCAGTGGCATTAAGGGTGCGACGGTGGCGCAATAGTGCTTGTTTTAAGTTTTGGCGAAGGTTCAATGGCATGGCACTTGCCTCCTCCTCCTTCTCTTCTTCTACTTTTGATTTCTGTAATTTCCATTTTCGATTCATCTTCTGATTCTAATTCGGATCCTTCTTCTATTTTTTTATAGATTCAATGAATTAAAGATCTATTGATGGCATTTTTGACATTGATATTTGGTTGGGGAATTTCATATTCATGCGGTTATTGAAGGAGAAACCACAAAGCTTATAATATCACTATCTAGGAAGTGTGCCTAGAGCAACGACTTCCCCTAATTGGCTCTGATAATTGATTCAATGTATTTTGGAACCATGAATTGGGATTAATCATTTTCGATTCATAATTACAGAGAGCAACCAAGAACACAGCACAGAGCAATGCATGATAAATAGAAGCTGAACAAGAGAGTCAGAAATTCAATTGTATATACCTTAAGTGTGAATCCTTAGCAAATTTGTCTGTATTCTTGTAGATGAACTGTATTTTTTCTGTGATCTGAACTTTCAATGCTTCTTGGTTCTGTAATTTTCTGCTTTTTTTTTTATTCAAGAAGCCTTCTACTTCTATATGCAATGCCTTCTGATCTTCAATTGATGTATGCTCTCTGAATCTTACTGAAACCCAATCTATCTGTGAAAGAATGACCACCCCCTCTATATGAATGTGTATTCACTCTCCCCCTAAAATCTGTTACGATCCCCTGCCCTCATTACGTGCCTCCTTCATCTAGAATCTTCCTTTTCCAATTTTCCCGCTCCTCTCTGCTATTCATTCTGTAATAATTTTTTTTTTTATCAAAATCCTCTCCACTCTCCTTCTGCCACGTGGCCATTAACCTTTTTTAAAACTCTCCACTCTTAGCTTGTCACGTGGCAAGCAAATTTTGATTTATTTATTTATTTATTTTTGAATTTATGAATTTTAAACCTATTTTAAAAAAATATTTGAATTTTATTTTATTCCCTTACTTTTCAATTTTAATTACTTCTAATTAGTCAATTATTTTTCTTTTCTTTTTTTTTAAAAAAACACATATTTTTTAAGAAGAATTTTTAATCAATTTGATTTTCTTAATTTAATTGATTAAAGCATCTTCAAAATTATGAACAAATCATTTATTAATAAAAAATTTATCGGTATATTTTTATCCGGACAAAATCAGGTATTGACAAGAGGAATAGAAGTGTACCCACTCTTTTCACCACTTTTCTTCTTGAATGAGACTTTAGTATTCTTGCCTTTCCATAAACTTTTCTTCTTCTCAGCATTCTTATGAGATACATGTTGAACAATATGGCCTTTATCCTTCTTCATAGATTATTCTTCTTGAGACAAAATAGAAATTAATTCATCCACTTACCATTCTTCTTTTTTAGCATTATAGGAAGTCCTCAGCATGTCAAACTCAGAAGGAAGGGACTCTAGTATCTACTAGACCAAAAAATCCTCTCCTTAAACAACCTTCATAGACTTGAGCTTGTGGTACCAATTAGTAAGCTTCGTTGCATGTTCATGGACACCGCTAACACCATCATACTTCGCTTAGTCAGCAAACCAAGATAGCTTGATTTTTCAGTCTTAACAAATTTCTTGAACTTGTTTCCTACGTCCACCAAAAAATTTCTTAGCATTTGTGGCTTATGGAATATTATCCTTGATGATTTTCTCCATACTATTCTTCATCATCATTAAACATATCTTATTGGAGTGAGTCCATCTCTCATATTTCATCTTCTCTTCAGCAGAAGATGTATGAGTAGGAATAGGAGGCTCATCTTCAGTAAGAGCAACATCAACTTTTGACATTGCTAGGAATAGTTTAATTGAATCCACCCAGTCCTCATAATTAGTTCCATTCAGCTTAATCAAGGAACCTATTTGCGTAGACAAAATTGGAATAGAACATATTAACAATAGAAAAATTAACCCACAGAGTTTGTTGAGCATTCAACCATAATATCATATCCTTAAAGCTAATATCGAGAGGATATTGAAAATCTTAAGAATATAATAAATCCTTCATCAAGAATTGCGTTAAAAAAAATGAAAATAAACAAACCGAAGGGTAAGTTTATTATTAATATAAATCTTAATGCAACAATAAGCACAATAATGTTCAACAATAGAATAATGCACTTAACATAATTCTTCTCACGAAGGTGAGATTAAAATTATGTAAGACATTTAACAATATTTACAAAATTGATATTTCTTCACAATTTGTCCCACAAAAGCGAGCTCTCAATCATGAAAAATATCCAACAATACAAAATTGATATCTTATCACAATCTGTCCCACGAAGGCGAGCTCTCAATCATGAAAAATATCCAACAATACAAAATTGATATCTTATCACAATCCGTCCCGCGAAGGCGAGCTCTCAATCATGAAAAATATCCAACAATATTACCAAAATATATCTACATTATAAATGCTCAATAAAATATATAATCAACCATAAACAAAGTGTCCAAGACATACTGTATAGATTCGTACAAACTCGTACTACTCATTATCAAAACATGAAACCTCATACAAACATATCAAATGACATTAGCAGGTACTCAAGTAGCAACTCATGACTTAATAGTTAGATTCACCCTTCATCAGTAACACCAGTAAAATATAAATTTCATGTATAAAATATAACCATAAATCCTAAAATATAAAATACATTATGACTACAATATAAATTACAAGTATTAGTAAAACTCTGTATTTTCTATCTTTACTGATAAGGGGTTTCTAGTGCTAAAGGTTTAAATTCAAATATTCTGTTCGACTTTTCAATATCTAAATGATGGTAAGTGCAAGCAAGCACCACAACATATAAAAAAAATACACAATCAAATAAACCATATTCAAAATATTAAAACTTGAATCGCATGGCAATACACGATAAAACCACGAATAAAATGAAAAAGCGTCATCCAAAGAATCATACTCATATAAAACAGAATTTAATAAGGATCACATAAACAACGCAAGGAACACTTCAATCTCCTTTCCATATTTCACTGTTTACAATTCCTATAATTTCCCTTTGATAGATTTCAATTATATACGTTATCTTCACATTAGGGAAAATAGAAGTCACGGCATCACAAAACACGAAGATAGAATAAATTGTGTTATAATAAAATTATATATTACATCAATAAAAAAATGATTTTTTTTCGAATTTAGGTTTCATCAAATTGGGCAAGATAAAAAAAATATTGTTGATGGATCATTGTAGATTCAAACAATACAAATTTGATTAGAAAAATCTCACAGCCATAACCAAAACTAAACCTGACTCTGATACCAATTGAAAGAAATAATCAAATTAGGGTTTTCAATTTAGTCTGATTATGGCATATGAGTGCATCATATTATATATAAGATAAAAAGATTAGAACCTGGAATATAAGAAGTGCTTTGATTCATTATCTTGTTGTTTATGTCCTTTCCTGATTAATGAAGAGAGAAGAGTGTGTACAAACTGCTCCCTCAAAAGAACGTATCCAGAGAACAATGTGTTTTATTCTTTATTACGGTAGAATAAAACCTAACTCTGGACAGTTATAGGAACTCTTCTATTTATTATTAATTATAATGGGCTCAGCCTACTTATTATCAGCTGACCCAATAAATATTCACATAATATAAACAAAATTATTTTATGTAATCAAATAAATAATAACCATAATGGTTACATAATATTTTGATAAATAAGTTAATTTAGACAAATTATTAATTTATGTATGTCCACAAAATAATTATTCCAACAAATGAGGGAGAGAATCATATGCTTTCCCTTTACAAATTTTCCATAACGATTGCTTTCCCTTTAAATGACAATTGTTTATTAGGTAAAGCAAAGTAGTGGCCTATGGTATTAAAGTTTTCATGTTCTTCACACGTGCCATTTTCTCAATGGTCAAATATCTCAATGGGTTTGCCACTCAAAAATGCCATTTTATACGTACTTCAATTAACTAATAATATACTAAAAACACATTCATTTTTTAACGAATGGGGGAGGGGACAAAATAAAATATATACAAATAAAAAGGGTCTTTTGTAGCAAAAGATAAATTCACATTCAATATGCTACTTTAATCTTGCCGCAGCTGCTTCTCAAACTAGGGTTTTACA
>Ga0209489_108239_pt1 | contig 14488 bp, 5 predicted proteins | sample SiratrowhiteBW_FD_187527 | JGI IMG/M metagenome (GOLD analysis project Ga0209489, IMG submission 187527) | Root nodule microbial communities of legume samples collected from California, USA - Siratro white BW (SPAdes) (version 2) | ecosystem: Host-associated > Plants > Roots > Nodule | place: USA... | reverse complement strand
CTTATACAAATCTTTGAAAAAAAAAAAAAAACTGATGGTAAACAAGGCAGCAGTTTTCTAATTAAAAATTAGAAACAGAAAACACCATCTAATGACAGAACGTAATATATAGCCTCAAATTAAATTATAATCATTGTGCCAGCAATGCTTAAAGCATGCGGCAAATAGTGACCAAGAAACCCCATGTTTTTCCTCTGTTCGAAGATAATAAAGGCTTCAATTTCTTCATACCTAATGCAATGAATTATCAAGAATTTCAGATAGAATTATAATAAATTTGCATATAAATTATCTCAGTGTCTTGAGTTTAAACTGGGAACTCCTCTTTAAAGTCAAATGGTCAGAAAGAAAGACAGTGGAAGAGTATCAACGGAACTAAAATTTGATATAGGAGAGGAGAGTTGATCAAATATAAATCTAGGACACCAAGTTTAAGCGCATAAAAAAAATAAAATGAATGAACTATATCATAGCTGGAAATTCCAATCATGTGATTTACCTGCACTGTGCACTGAACCGGAAGTTTTCTTCCACAGTTAGGTTTCCATGAACTATATCATCTTGTGGCACAAAGCCAATAATTTTCTTATAGGAGTGTATTGATTCATTCTTTTCATTTACACAAATGGAACCAGTCACCTTGCATCCAAATGCCTTCCCAGCTATTGCTGAAAGAAAAGTTGTCTTGCCAGCACCTGATGGACCCATGACAGCAGTGATGCGTCCAGGTTTAATTTTCCCCGTAACACATCTCAATATAAGTTTATTGTGTGCTTTCAAAGTGAGAGATAGATCTTTGAAAGATATTTCAATCAAAGGCCTTTTCCTTTGCTCACTTTTGCTAGCCATACTAACTATTCCTGAGAAGGTAAGATTCTTGTTTTCTTCTTGCTGAGCCTTTTCTTTCTCAAGTTGAGCATATGCATACTTAAAAAATTGGCTATGTGTATTCAGTTGTTTTTCCTTAGTCACTCTTGCTGTAACATTTTTTTCTCGATTTTCTGTTTCTACTGGAACATTGTTCGTAATATTTGCATCATTTTCCATTTGCATCAAATCACTGGGTTCTTTTCCCTTTCTCTTTGGCCCAGCAGATGAGCTACCAATCATAGGTGAGGTAATAGGATGTGAATGTGAAAACAGCTCAATCTTTGTTTCAGTAGTTGCTTGATTCAAAATTCTAATTTCTTCCGGATCTACAAAGTCCTTTTTCCGAGTAAATGTTTGTGATAGTTGAGCTTGCAGTCCATTTGCACCCTTCTTAACAGCATCTTTTGCATCTTTCCATCTTTGATGAGCATTTGCAGTCTTTCTCACACTTCTGGCTGCTGCTTTTCTGGACTTTGCCATTCTCCTTTCCCTAGTAGTCAGAACTAGGTCAGAACAGCTGTAGATAATGAGTAGCAAAGTACTCAAAGCGGCCTGCATAAGCAGTTAAAGACTGTTGTCAACTTTCTATCAACACAGTGTGTATGTGTGAGCTTGGATGTTTTAGATCTCTGTATATGACAAGGAATTAAGCATTAGCCACAATTCCAAGATCATTTGTGCTCATGATGGAAAAGGAAAAGAAACCAGGAAGCGTAAAATATCAAAAATTCTTTTCTGGACAAGTATCCATATGACCAATTTAGTTAAAATTTATTAGTACGTGGTACTGATTCCTCCATAACCAAAGGAAAATACAAGCCAAAGTCTAAACGATCCAATGGGTATGGGACTAATAGGTCACCAAGTTAGGAGCTAACAATAAAGAAGAGAAGTGGTAAGGGTGGAATACAAATTGGAGGGACGGAGAGAGGTGGCAAGCTATGAGTGGAGAGAGATATAGAGGGAAGGTGGGGGGCCCGAGATTGATCCCGAGAAATTTGTGCTATTTTCTTCGTTTCTACTATTGATCTTGTAGCAAAGGTTTATAATTTTGAGATTGCTCTTATTCAGTATCCCATATTACTCATTTCTACTCCTGTTTCTATCAGGGACAAAAATATGGAAATTAGAATCTAAAAGGGAGACTTAAAGGGAGAGAAATATGAAATAGGATAGTAGTTATAGATGGAGAAGCAGATAGAAGTGCAGGAAAATTCTCATTCTTAATTTCCTAGCTTACGTCTCTAAAACTCAGTACAGACCCATCTTTATGTATGTAGACCCAGATTAATTATTAAGCAATTCTATATATTTGAAACAGATTGGACCTAACTAACTCCAAAAAGATGGCTCAAGGGAGATATATTGTATAGGCTCCGATTCCATATTGTAGACAAACTGGACCTAACTTACTCTCAAGTATTCTGGCCAATGTCTGACATGTTTAACCCTAAATTACTAAAAGCCTAATAAACCCCAGTTTATACCCAAAAATAAAAATAAAAAAAACAACAGTAGAAATCTAGGATCTGAATAAATGCACATCTATACCTAGTTTATAATCCATCAATTTAAGAGGCAACAACTTACAATGAGCATGATTCCATATGCATGCACATTTTGGGTCTCGGTGTTTGAATCACATGAACTCAACTTGAAGCACCCTACAAGATAATCAGGAAATGGTCATATATACTCTGGAAACATTTGGTCAGAAGTTCACGAGAGAATCTAAGGCTGAAACACAGATGCGTTATTGCCATAATCCACAATCCATGACGTCTTACTTTGCTCAGATGTAGAACCCATCCTGCAGTAATGCCTGGAATTACAAGAGAGAAGTTTCAAGGAATCAGGGTAATGAACAAAAAGGTACCATAATAGTATAGGCAGTAAGTAAACTAAAGTATGTTGTGTTCAAGTGCAACTATAAAAGGTCATGTCATCCATTATCTTCAATACTTTGGATTACTCCATCAAGGATCCAACTTTTGAAGTTTATTAACGAGTAACGACAGGTTGGAATAAAACAATACCCACTACTACAAGGAATTTTTTTGGTAATTGTGGAGCAATATGATCCTGCCGAACAGAATATCTCACTACTGCTACTAATATCAGCCCAAATATTTGCTCCTCCACAGGTATGATTTGGCTGCATTGGAGGCAGTTGATAAAGATATCTGCAAAAATATATCGAATCAATTAATATTCTAAACAAAGCATGCAAGTAATAACTGTAACATAAACAGAGTAACAGATCATAGAGCAAGAATCAGAACTCACGGTTCACAAACACCAGTTGCGCTATTGAGTGTAGCATTTGGGCAATAAGAACCTAGAGGGCAAGCTTCAAGAAAAATATTTCAAATACCACAAGAAGATGAAAGCATTAGAGACATCATTTCCATAGATACGGATAATAAGAATAGTTATTATATATAACGTCAGAATGCTTTATTTTTGCTACAGATGTCATCGCTGAAAAGGCATTGAGATTTGTTTTATTTTATTGATTTTCATAATATCAGATTTAGTTCCAGAACCAAAAGAATTACTCAGTAATCAATATTTCCTCACTGGATACGGATCTTTACGATGGAAAAGAAATCCAGTATCTTTTTGTCAGGGTTTTTTGCCAGAATGAATTGGCATTGTTGTAGACATTTGGATAGCTAAGTGGTTCCCACCACTTTGACTTAACAACCACCCTTCAATATTTGACAATTCTCAGTGAATAATGTCAACTTTTTTTGGTTGTGTATTCCTATTCCTTTACAATAGACTTATGAAAAGCAGGAAGATGCTAATGTGTTGAATAAAACGCTGGTATACAGTCATACCGAAGGTATTTGCAGTTCAGTAATGAAGAAAAACATATTGAAGTTATACTTACGTATCATGCAAGTGATGCCATGAGGACAGAAGAATCCCTCACAACATGCTTCGCAGTTTGTAGTTCTGTCAGGTATCTCCTGTGAATTTCTAAGGTCAACTTGCTGACTTGTGGGAACACTACATCCCCATCCTGGTTCACAACCTGATACCCATGAGTTTATATTGCAGTTCTTGTTAGGCTTTAAATAGTCGGCACTCCTAGAGCTAGACCTCTCCAATAAGCTATTTAAGTAAAACTTTATTTCTGTTGCTGTACACAACCGTTGCAAAATATCTCCTGTGTTTTACATCAGGATCCAGATCATAAGAGTGACATTAGAACTAAAACAGTGGTAAGGAAAAGAAGTTCAGAACACTGGAATGAGTACATTCAGAGTTTCTAAGAAAACACAGTAAAATGTTTAGCTGGGCTCGGGGAAACAAGAAAAAGAAAAGGAATAATGAATGAGAAAAAAGAAAAATTGAGTCATTTATTTTGTGCACTTCTTTAAGAAATGAAATGAACAAATGGCATCATTTCTTTTTAGTTCTTGGAGTTCATACCTTTAGTCTTCCGAATGCAAGTAGACACAAAGTCCAAATCAGAAGAAAAATTAAACGCTTTATTCCAATCAGCATCCCTAAAATAAGAAAATTCATGATCACATCTCTTTCTATTTCTACACAATATCAAGAGTCCATTTTAATGCATCACGTATGTTATTCATAAGTTGTAGTTCCATTTTAAAAGAAAAAAGTTTTATTTACCTTAAACTAAATCTGAAGCCACAACTTTTAAATTCATCATCATTATTAATTCAGTGGACTAACAGACAACTATAACCTTTAAATGTGAAATAAGTATTACACGAGATCCAAGCATAAGTAGTAAGAAATTCAAAATAAAATATCAAAAAACAACAAAGGGGGACCATCTTCATCAGTATAACTCATTGAACTTCTATCAATCATCAGTAAATTACTTTTTTCTTCTGCTGTATAAAATTATAATTTTGAAAACGTAATGCTTTTAGTACGACAAAAATCCTCCACATTTTCATCTTTCAAAGACGAATTATGATTGTTTTATCTTCCAAGCCTAATGTCTCCGATCTAACATCTTTATAAATCAAATAATATTTCCATGTCCAATTTTTTTTATTTTTTGTCAGCTTCACGTGTCCAAATAAACTGAACTCACTTGAAGTTCTATTATTAAGCTGTGTTGCTTCTCTAAACTAAAATTCTATATATTAAAAAAATTAAAATAAAGAGAAACTAATACAAAATTATTTACAGATTAGTTTATGAACTTATTTAGTTAGAAACTAAAAGTGTTTTTCAGAGCTTTGTTTATCCAGATAGAAAACTTAAGAGTGTTTCCTTCTGATGGAGAGAAACTCTAATAAATAACACTACTTAGGACTAATCAGAACACACGTAATTTTGGAACAGCGATAAAAAAAACACGTAATTTCGGAACTAAATATTATAATTTCAAATTTGGAAAGATAGAAAATAAAAAAACATATTTTACAGAGATTAAAACAAAACAAAAATCATAATTTATAAGAATTAAAAAAAAATTTAAAATTTTACACGATGAAAAGCATGAAAGAATTGGCTGAATGATCTTTTCACTTATTCGAAAGTGTCTACTTTTTCAATAGTGAAATGATTGTTAACAAATAATTTTCATTTGCTACTTTCGTCTCTAGTTATAAATAAATAATTACATATTATCATTAAAACATAATTTAGTCCAAACATATGTAGACTAAATTATAATTAAATGATAATAACATTAAATTTTCTTGTAATACGAAAAACAAAAACTAAAAAGTATAAACAAAACTTCCATACATTTAACAAATTGATCGTTATACCAAAAATATTGCGACAAAAACCTATTGATTCTACTTTATCCTAAAAGTAGTGAGCAAAAGTTTATCCATGCGTAACTTCACAGAGATGTCTAGACAGGTAAACTCACGGATCTTTGACGCAGAAACCGGAGCTGGCTTTGATTTCCTGATTGAGGAGCGAGGTCATGTTGGAGAGTTGCTCATACACAAGACGCGTGACACGTGGCATTACCGCAGGGTTATCGAAGTCGCTTAGTTGCTGGCACTGCATCCGGCGGAACAGGACCGAAGCCGCCACCACCGCCACCGCCACGAGGTGCACGCAACGAAGTAGCGGCGAAGCATTCGGAAGCATTTTGATCGTGTTTTCGTTTCACGAACGTGGAAGAAAGGAAGGAAAGAGGTGAAGGAAAGAAAGTCATTGAAATGAAGAGTGAATGCTAAGAGGAGAAGAAGAAGAAGAAGAAGAAGAAAAAGAAGGAGTCAAAGAAAACGAGAGGCACCACGTCACTGGCAGGTCCACTTGGAGGTGGTGAACCCAACGGCAAGACAAATGTCGTTTTGAGACGAAGACAGGCTCGTAATTTTGTATTTTAAGATAATAAATTTCATTCTTTTCATTTAATAAAATAAAAAAAATAATTAAAAATGTTTAAATTTATAAGATACTGAAAATTTAGTTCAATCTAAACATTTAACTCGTATTCAAATTTCTATTAAAATATTATCAGCAATATAAATGTGTTGTATTCGTACCTTTTTATTGTGGTCCCTTATAATTATTTTGGAAGCAAATATAGACTGTTTTTTATGATTTTATCTATTTTTTAAGGAAAAATAATTAATTGCATTATTTATCAATATATTGGATTGGATTTATATTATACTAAAAAAAGTCAATTATATAAAATTAAATATTTTTAAATATTTGTAATTTACTTTCTTTTTGTTGGATTCGTTTTTGTAAATTTTTTTATTATAGATTTAAAATATTATCAAAAATAAAATAAAGCAAATAATTTGTCTACATCAATTTGAGAAATCTCATTATTGGTCCGGCTATTGGTTGTTAGGAATTGGATTTTTGTGTTGGGGAAGGCCCTGATATTGACCAGCAGGTGAATAAAACAGTATTTTTATATTTCTCCAATTAATCGTGGAAAGTAAAATTTAAAATCACTCGAAACTAAATATTCCTTTCATTTCTTTAAATGTTGTTCAATAATATTTCTTCCACTTTTAGGTACAGTTCGATTTAATTTTTTTCTTTATCAAATTAGCAATGAATAATCTTTATACTACTTTTATTTTTTATTGCTGCCCAGTTTCCCAGTTTCGAAACCCATCATAAAAAGTTGCTCTAGATTTTGTAAAGAAAAAAACCGTGTCCTTTGCTCCTGAAGCTAAAAATAGACAAATTGGATAAAAGTTAATGACATTGAAAAAAAACTTTTACTGCATTAATGACAGAAATTTAGAAAATACAATTTGTTTTAAATTATTTTTTCGAACATAAATTTTTTTTCTTTAATGATGATAACCTTGTAGTGAATAATCTTGTAGAGTGCTGACTGTGAACGTGATTGTTGGTTAATCTTTTAAAAAGATTTAAAAGTAATATAACTAGTTTGTTAGGATTATGTCTCACAAATCTTTACTCTTATTTAGTATAAAAATGATATTTCTTTTTAAAAAAACAACAATGTTAAGCTACAAAATTACTTAAACCTTATTTCTCAGCAAATGATTTGATCATTTGATCTTTTTAAAAACCTTTCGAATACTCATTTGTTACATAAAAAATAATACTAATCATAAATAATTTATGCATTTTTTACTAATAGTCTAGTATAGCTTGAGAATGTTGATTATACTTTAAATATATTTGTTTTTCCTTTAGCTATTAGATGGTGTAGTATATTGTTCGAAAGTTTACCATGAGACCTCACGATCAGTGATCTTTCAGTATCAGGTCTTCTTAGCTCATCATGAGACCTCACAATTCGTGATCATTATGGTCGTCCGAAAGGTGGCTTCAGCTTCAGATCCACTTGCTCACCATGAGACCTCACGATCAGCGATCATTACAACCGACCGAAAAGTGGCCTCAACATCAGGTCCTCTTGGCTCGCCATGAGACCTCACGATCCGTGATCATTACGGCCGACCGAAAGTAAGCTTCAAGTCCATATCCTCATAACTCACCATGAGACCTCTCGACTCTCGATCCTCGTGGCTCACTGTGAGTAGACTTACACCAAGAGGTGTATAAACATCTCAGCACCACACTGAGATGTGTATAAACATCTCAGCTTCTCAGCTCCACAGTTGGCTCATCAGCTTCACAACTAACATCAGGTTCTCTTGGCTTACCATGAGACCTCACGATCCGTGATCATTACGGCCGACCGAAAGTAGGCTTCAAGTCCAGATCCTCATAGCTCACCATGAGACCTCTCGACTCTCAATCCTCATGGCTCACCATGAGTAGACTTACATCGAGAGGTGTATAAACATCTCAACACCACACCTAGAAGTGTATAAACATCTCGGCTTCTCAGCTTTACAGCTGGCTCATCAGCTTCACAGCTGGCTCATCAGCTTCACAGCTGGCTCATCAGCTTCACAGCTGGCTCATCAGCTTCACAGCTGGCTCATCAGCTTCACAGCTGGCTCATCAGCTTCACAGCTGGCTCATCAGCTTCACAGCTAGCTCATCAGAGTTTCATTCTCAGCTTATCATAGCCTCATTCTCAGCTTATCAGAGCCTCATTCTCAGCTAGCTCATCAGAGCTTCATCCAACTGGCTCATCAGCTTCATAGAGCTTCATTCTTAACTCATTAGAGCTTCATTCTCAGCTCATCAAGAGCTTCATTCTCAGCTTCTATCAGCTTATCTCAACTTATCTAAACTTCTATCAGCTTATTTTCTCGGCTTTTTAGTTTCACACCCACAGATCTTGAAGTGTATTATTGTAACTTTTAACAATTTAGATGAAGGAGTTGTCATATCACACTCGGAAAACGGGACACACACAAATCAAGAAAAGGCGCGTGTAAATCCACCTTTATCACTTGTTTTTGGACGGCAAGCGCAACCAAACTAATCATTACCTACTCAATATAAATCCTCTTCAGTTGTTACTCGTCCTCGAGGATTTGGGGGACCTATGTACTATATTGTTGACCAAGGCACAACCAGATTATAATAACAATTGGATATCTCATAACTAATTCTGTTATAGAATCATAACAGAGTAACAAAATACAACAGAATGAGCCCGAACTCATTAAGCTCACTACTACGCCTATAAATACAGGCCCAGTCACCTTAAGCAAGGTACTTCTAAACTCTGACCTAAATTACCTGCACTCTCCACCCAATTCTAACTTGAGCATCGGAGTGCCTACAGGACCCCCTGCCGGAACGGTGGAATTCGAAGCGTTTGGAACATTAAGAAAGGAGAACATCAGGAGCGATCAAGAAACAACTCTAGAAGACATTATTATTGCTGGAGCCAACCGGTCTCTTATTAGAACATATGTATTATTTAAAATTAGAATTAAGTTTCAAAACTACAAAAGAAAGATTACTTCAAACATAATAATTAACCATAATTATATTATTTAAATGAATTTGACTTGTATGTAAAAATGAATAATAAGTTAACCTATATTTGTTATGAGAAGAGAAAAATGTTTACAAAGACAAACTTTCTTCTTTTAAATCCTTATTATTGTTTTCTTATCTTAAACCCTCAACAAATAAAACCACAACAACAACTTTGAAATAAATAATATCTCAAATAAATGCTATCATAAAAAATAAAAATAAACACTATATAAAAATAATAATAAATGCTATCTCAAAAACCTAACTATTGAACAATATAATTTTCTTTTTCCTTTTGTAATATATTTAACCATGTTATGTATACTGTCTTTTAATTTTATTTTAATAATCACAAAAATAGAATGGAATTACATGATATGAAATAATGCACCATAAAAATTATGCTTCCACAAATTGTTGTTATTTCACCATTAATAATACTAATCTAATTATGTAATATATAAGAAAGAGATTAAGTTTGACAAAAATAAGAGGTTAATGGGGTGAAGTATAACATTTTTCTGAATTTAAAAATATACACTATTTAATTTTGGAAACGTATATTAGAATTAACATAAATACTAAATTTTAATATACACTGTAAGAACATACGAGAATTTTATTATTTAATATATATAAATTATATTTTTATTTTAACTTTAACAATAACACTGTAAGAACCATCTTGCTTACAAAAATGGCAAGAGTCTCTAATCTCCCTCCACTGAACTCAGCAATGGCAATGGCAACACACTGAACACTGTCTTCAACCCTCTTCTCCGCGGTTCCTCAGTTACCATATCAATGGCATTCCACAGAGCCCCAAAGCCAAAACCTAAATCCGCCAGATCCCCAATTCTGCTTTTCGTCGCAGCAGTCACAGCAATCGCACTCCTCTTCTTCTTCTCCTCTCTGCTTTCCACCACCGCCATAAAACCCTACCTCTTTCAGCGACGCCAACACCACTTCGAAAAGTACCTTTATTGGGGCAACCGCATTGACTGCCCCGGAAAACACTGCGGATCGTGTGAAGGTTTGGGTCACCAAGAATCCAGCCTCCGCTGCGCCCTCGAAGAAGCCATTTTTCTCGGCAGGTGCTTTTCATTTCGCAAATTCCCTCATTTCCCCATTTAAATCTTTTTATCTTGCAATCCATCCGAGTGACATACTGTTAGTTAGTTCGTTAATTTAAATTTGGGGTAAACACCGTTTATCGATTTGAATTTGGATCCTCAGAGTGTAAAACACTTTCACATTGATCCTGGACTAAAGAAATTGAAGTAAGTTCATAGAATATGAGATGAGTTCCTAGACAAATGTTAATCGTATTGTTATTATTTAAGTCAGGTTAATCCCATGAGAATGTTTTCGTTATAAACTTGGCCAAAATCCACTCCCGGAAAATGTTGTTTCCTGGGATTGTTAAGCCCTAAACCAAATATGGAAACATTGTTTCTCAATCTCAAATTCCCGGGAAACATCCCTTCTACCAAATGCTCCTAGTGTGACTTTAGTAGCTAAACAATGTGTTAATATTATTATTTTAGTCACATGACTTTTCGATTTTGAACTAAAGTGATTGACAGACTAGGTTTTATTAGATAATCCGCGTGAGTAGTTAGTTATATTATTTTAAGGAATACAAGGTGTTATTTTGATGGGTCTGCAACTAAGTAGGTCCATTGAAGGTGGGTTTGTGTTATTAGACCAGTAGCTGTATATAAATAGGAAGAGGGATTGAGAGGGATGCCATCTTGTCCATTGTGAAAGACTTTATTGAATGGAGTTTTACCCATAAAATTTAGGTCTTTCTTGGGATAAACTGCTCTATAAGCACTTATACACCAAAAGGGTTAACATTAATTGAGCTTATCTCTTAAATTAAAAACAATTTATGAACCTTTTAGAAAAGTTATGTGAGAGAACTCCTGGAGAAGTTAAAGTGACAGTGCTAAATCACTACGTAAGAAGTGAGAGTTGTTAGTAAGAAACTCAATTTCTTTTACCCTTTTTAATTTATTCTTTTATAAGATCTCATGGAGTAATTTTTTCAACTAAGACCTTAGTTATGAGTTTGTTCCTTCTCAACAATAGTATATAAGCCAAGTTGATGGTTTTGTCTTTCCAGTTTCAATTTAATTTCATTATGCTTATTTCTTTGTTTTCTCTTCTTGGATTTCTACATGTGTCATAACATTTACTGAAACAAATCTTATTGATGCAGTAATTCATTAAGAATATCTTTATTTAAGGAGTGTAACTGTGTGATTTCAATGAATTTTGGCCAAGAAGAGGGTGTGTATTGCTAGGGACAGTAATATGAAGCCTTAATTGTAATTATAATACAACTGGAAGGACTGCATTGCAAAAGTTGAGTTAATTTGTTATGTGGTGGTTGCAGAATTTTTGTGATGCCATCGAGGATGTGTATCAATCCCATACATAACAAGAAAGGCATTCTTCACCATTCCACTAATGCTAGCTCTGAAGAAATGTGAGTTGCAGCATTATCGCTAGTATATGTGTCTGTTATACCTTTTCATTGCAACGTTTTTGTCTGAATTAACTGATTTTATTTATTTATTTTTCCTTTTAATGCGCTAGGTGGGATGGAAGTTCTTGTGCCATGGACTCGTTATATGACACAGAACTTATGTCAGGTACTGTTCCTGTGATTTTTGATAATTCAAAAGAGTGGTATAGGGTTCTATCGACAAGTATGAAGTTGGGAACCAGAGGTGTCGAACATGTGGAAGGAGTTAGCCGTTTGGAACTTAAAGAAAATAGGCGCTACTCTGATTTGTTGCTCATAAACAGAACTGCAAGTCCTCTTTCATGGTAGGTTCTAAACGGAGAATTATGGCTAATTTATTTTAGGGTAAATTATGATTTCAATCCTTATAAAATAGGGAAATTAATAAATCATCCTAAAAAAAATTTCATTAGTCCCTATAGAATATAATCATTGTTTTGTGGTCCTCTCTTGCCACCGCCATCCTCTGCAACTTTGGCCTTCCTGCCGTCACCTGCAGTTCCTCGACCTCTGGTCCAAATCCGACTATGTTTTTAACATCATTGTTGGTGTCAAGGACACTAGTGTCTGGTCGGAATGGCACAACTTCTCTGATTTGAAACTTGGTCCCATTCCCCATTGCTGGAAAGGCATGTGCATATTCGGTGCCAGATTCTCTCCCAAAAGCTGAAAGTGCAAGCTCATTAATGCCAAATTCTTCTCCAAGGGTCAGAAGCGGGCACATCCCCTCAGAATGCTGATGGCCACAATACCCACACCGCGACCTCTGCCACGAACCACTACGCCTTCTAAGCCTACATGTGCGGGGTACCACTTAGGGCATCACAAAGGGCTTGCCTCGCTGTATTACCTCGAGGCAATTACAATTGGATTTTATGTTGCGGTTTCCAGAGAAGTATTCACATCTTCTGCCTGCAACAACGAACCAAGCGAAATGTTAGTGATCAACCTTGCTTCGTGGTTCAAAAACAATGGGAGCAGGCACCATTGATTGTAACTTTCAGGTGTAGGTGATAGAGGAAGTAACTCCAGAGTTGCAAAAAAGGTTTGGTGGTGAAGAAAGCTGGTGGCATGGGAATGATTCTAGAAAATGTAATCTCCAATGCTGAAGGCCTTGTGTGAGATTTTGTTAGCCATGTTATGTTTCTGTCCACTGCTGTTAACGATGAGGTCCACAAAAATTTGTTTACATTTCATAGGGACTAAACTAATACGATTATTTTTGAGGATGTTTTTATTAGTTTCCTCATTTGACAGGGACTGCAAGCATAATTTACCCTTTATTTTATTATATTGCAAAATAAGGTTGTTTTGTGTAACAGTAAGTTGGATGTGTTTGTATAAGAATGAATCTTGATTTGGTTTTTAGTCAATTTATGCAAGAAACACTAATGATTTCCTTTTAGCTGGGAGTAAACTATTTTCTGTATTCAATTTGTTATGCCCGTCAAGCTGCAAGTATGTTCATGATAGTCCTTATTTGCACATTTTCTGTAACTGTGACCTTTATGAAATTTCTCATTCCCACTAAAGCGTCTTCACCTTCAGTTCACATTGAAATGTTAGATGTCTATTTGGTTAGTGTATGTTTTCTTGTTAAAGGAATTCAATTTAAACTTGTAGGAGTGCAGAACTTGATCTATAATAGAAAGACTTTCGTTGATAGGAAGTTAAGAACTTCTGAGCTATTAAAACTGATGTACATGACAAAGTCTAACTTATGAGTTTAAAATGTGCCCAATGTTGTTGACTTTGAAGCTGTAATTCTATCACATCACATCACAACCAAGTTGATTTATGTTTCTTGTTTTGCAATAACTGCCATAATGACGCTACTATGTAGATGATTGCTCATAAAATTGGTTGTTATATACCTTGGAAAGATGTTCTTCTTGAAGTTTTGTGCATTTTTTGAGGCGCTAATGACTTTCCAGGTTTATGGAGTGCAAGGATCGAAACAATCGCAGTTCCATAATGTTGCCATATTCATTTCTACCCTCAATGGCTGCAGGGAAACTTAGAGAAGCAGCACAAAAGGTCCATCTCATACGTTTTCTTTTAAAATCCTTAATATTTTCGTTAAAGGTTTTAATAATTTGTTTGGAGATGCAACTGCTAGAATATTGATATTCTTAGGTCTTCTATATTGGATTGGGGTATTTTGTATCAATCAGAGCTTAAATGGGTTATTTCAAGGGGAAAATGCTGGGCTAGGCTCTCACGCCTCTATGTTTAGTATATTAAATGAAGGTTTTAGACTTGCACTCTAATGGATTTCTTGAGCTTAGTCTTGAACATGTATCCTTTTCTTGGCTAGCTTGTTTCGTGTCAGCAACTGGTGGACTTAACCACATAAAAGCCGACTTTTCTGGTTGTACGTGTAACTTTTAAATGATGTATAACTAAAGTGACTAGGTATAAGCATAGAGCTTCTAGTTACTTGATTGTTTCAGCAAATTACGTAGTTGATCAGAGAAATTTTCCTTTGGAAGCACTAAAGGATTAACATACTGTTTTCTTGTTTTTTGTTTGTATGTTCATTTTATACACACACATGTCAAGTGAGGAGAAAATATTTTGTTGAGTTACAAGGGGATATTGTAATTATTACAAGTGTGATACTCTAGGATACTAGAAATCATTGTATTCATTACTCTAGGGGGTAGAGTTCTCTCTCTCTCTCTCTCTCTATATATATATATATATATATGTATATATATATATATATAT
>Ga0209489_108238_pt1 | contig 14495 bp, 4 predicted proteins | sample SiratrowhiteBW_FD_187527 | JGI IMG/M metagenome (GOLD analysis project Ga0209489, IMG submission 187527) | Root nodule microbial communities of legume samples collected from California, USA - Siratro white BW (SPAdes) (version 2) | ecosystem: Host-associated > Plants > Roots > Nodule | place: USA... | reverse complement strand
ATATATATATATATATATATATATATATAATATTTATATATACTCATTTTGGTTGAGTGAATTTAAGCTTTTTGAACAAATTTAATTACTTAAATTATATCGTTATTTTAGTTAAGATTTGTTGGGTAAAAAATTTTGGAACTAATCATTTTCATTTTAAATAAAATTTATTAAAATAAAATTCATTAGATAAATCTTAATTTGCTAAATGAATTATCATTTCCAATTTCCAAGTTTCTCATGTAGTTTTAAATATCAAAACTAAATCCCTTTTCACTCAAACTTGTAATTTTGTCCATTTAATCCAATTCTAATTATCCAAAACATAAAAAATACCGTACCAATATAGCATATAATTAAACTCAATTGAGTTTTAGAAATGAAATTGTCCACATGATTCTATGCTTCTGAAAATTTCATTCTATTCCTTCTACCAAATTTATAATTTTATGAAACCATGAAACACAATTATAACATCAGCTTCCAAATATTAACTACCACACTCCATATTCTGGTTTTCAATAATCTATTTTCATCACTATAACCAAAATAAAATTAATTTATTAAGTCATGAAGATTTGTTTGTCCATCCAACCAAGGAAATCCTAAGGAAATCCTAAAAAGGAAAGAAGTTGAAAATTTCCTTAACAACTCTGGTAAATGTAAAAGAAATTTTGATATTGATTTTTGTAAAAATAAATAAAGTAAAATATGAGAAAAAGTTTAAAAAATCTTCAAAGAAAAAGCTATGTATAAGAGTGGTTTTAGAAAATAAAGAAAAAACAAAGGACTTACCATTAATAATTTATATATATATATATATATATATATATATATAATATAATATAATATAATATAACACAAGGAAAAGATTATTAATGAGACATATTTAGTATTCATAAAATATTGAAAAAATTAAATAGGTTATTTTATTTTTATAGTGACTTAAATATGTTTTAATTTTTAAAATGAGTTCAATTGTTTTTGTGCTTTAAATTAAAAATCGATCTTTTAATTAAATGAAAAAATGATTTACTCTCCATAACCAGTCGAAACAAATAATTTAAAAATAAATTGAGTACTTAATGTATAAAATCAAAAATAAATTTTCATATAAATAATTTATAATTATTAGTTTTTTTATCAGCAATTTATTAATTTATAATTATTAGTGATATAAGTACAAATTTTAACAGTATTTAATTATTATGAAGATAAAAACAATGTGCATTAAGGTGTAGACTACCATTATCAAAAGAAGGTGAAATAGAAAATATTGTCTGAAGAAAAGAAAAGCAAAGACTAAGTTTTGCTTTCAAATCCCTGTGCACAATTATATTAGTTCCACATTGTGTATAGAGTGAAGAGATGTTGTGAATGTTGATATATAAAATGGTCAGTAGCTGCACGTGAACAGTGGAACGGTGAGTGTATACTGTTGTGAGTGTCGGAGTGTAAGTCTTTAGTCCCACATCGAACATGTAGCTGATCTCTATAAAATATAACTTACCCTGTATATTCAATTTTAAAGTTGTAACAATTATTTTTTTAAAATTTTAAAATTGCAGACTATCCAGTTTTACTTTTGTGTCTATCTCCTTACATAGTTATTATCCACCTTGATAATTGAAAATTGTATAAACGTTGGGAACATCTTAAGTAAAGTAAGATTTTTTAGTAACTTGGATTATCTCCTATTCCTAATATATAATATACCTTCTGTCTCACTTTTATTCTGTGCTCTGAAATATAGTTTATTCCTGACTTTTGTCTTTTGAAATTTAGTTTCTTCCAACTTTTGCATTACAAGTTTATATATACATTTTGTCCTCAATCCACCAGAAATAGTTTTTAAGTCATAAACTCTAGGTAGAGTAGCTGTAATACAGTTAATGAAGCCAGATTCAAAGTTTTTTTTCATTCTTTTATGTCCTTCTTCCCTCATCCTCTTTAGTTGATCTAGTTCCTTCCTTCCTTTAGGAACTTTACTCTGTGGGTCTTCCCACTAATTTATGGTATAAAATTTGTTTATTCTTATAATCAAAAGAAAATAAATATAATATCATTTAAATTTGTAAAAGTCTTAATGTTATGAAAATAGTGTTTGTTACTACTTATATCTTTTCTTGAATAATCTTTGTAATTGATACCTAATGGTCAATTTTTGCTAGTATGTTGGCAGGGAAAAGGTTACCTTTCACTTCCATATATTTGAAAGGTTGGTAGGAAGGGAAAACCAGTACAAAGGTACCCCTTGAGTTTTAGTGAATTTTATGTGATGTAGAACTTCTCTTGAGGATTTGGTGGCCATGGCTGCTCAAGATAGTCAATTCAAGGTGGTGGGAGAGGAGGAATTGTCATAGTCTTGAAGGTATGATATTCTTATGTTTTAAGGTATCCATGCATCAGCTACAGTGAAAGAAGACTGATGTCTTCTTTCAATAATGTACTGCTCTAACAAACTGTGTCTTATTATTGGTCTTAAATATTTCTCAAAACCAGCATTCCTGGATTAACAGTAAGAAACTTACTTTTATTTTATAATAATGGAAGAGGTTGTTTAAACGACAACCACTTGAGATTAAGATATCTTATTAGGTTACACTGGATCATAATTGGTGACTTAGATTGTTTAAATTTAAAAATATGTTTTATCTTAATTCAATATTGTAAGGTTGACTGTACTATGGTGATTTTTTTTTTTAAAAGTAAAAACTATTACTGAAGTAATTTTGTTAAAAATGAAGCAAAACAGATAAATAGACAATTTATACATTTCTTTTAATATATATTTGAAAAAAAATATTTTATAGAGACCACACAGTTAAACCAGAAGTCAGCCTAGGAACATAACATCAATTTTTTCTTTCTTCCTAAGCTTGAAGAAAATGAGAGAAGGCTTAATATAGAGTAAAAAGACAAACATAACCTTGGAAGTTGACATTTATACTAAAATTGTGTATGGGCAATTTCCAAAAGAATATATGAAATATGTGAGCCTAACAGAGTATAGGCTTAAAGTGGGTCCACACACTTTTGTGGAATAACCTGCACGCTAGTGGGGAGGCGCGGGTGAGAGTTCACTTTCATTGTGTCAGAAACAGAACATAACTAAAAGAAAAGAAAGAGCAATACAATTACAAGCAACCGAGGCTGTTCTGTTTGGTCACACTTTTGACTATTGCAATTTGCCAACCTTAACATGCTTGCTTTGCTTATCTAATCTAACTTCCTGATTTCCCTGTTCTGTTTTCCCCTTGACACCCACTCTGCTCACCCCAGATTTCAATTTCCCTTTTTTCTTTTCTGGGTCTCCATCTGTTGCCTTTTCGGCTCTTAACTTACCTTTTTCTTACTTTTTGGTCAAATATGAAGATGGGTGTTCATTTTTAGCCATTCAGAATCTTAGATTTGGAGGGAAAGATGAAGGATTTCCCTGGGACACCGGGCACTGCCCTTGGTTTGGCTCTAAGGATATCACAGTTCGTTTTTGCTGCTGGATCAATTGCTTCCATGGCTACCACTCCCAGTTTCTTTAATTTTACGGCCTTTTGGTAATTACTTATAGATTTTGCTTTTATGACTTTTTCTTGCATTTATCTGTTTTGGTATGACTTTGTTTCAGTACTGCTACTTACGTGTTACTGTTTGTTGTTGATTTGGTTTCATATTGGATTTGTGCACGTGATATGAGTTAATCCAGCTTCTTCAAGCAAGTTTAGCACTTTGTCTGGTTGAATAGTGACTGGAATGAATGTGTTCTGGGAATTTGTCATTGTTGTTGGGAAATGGGAATTGAGAAATCTGATATTCATGAAGCTTGCTTTCGGACACAATAGATGCTAATAACAATGTTTACCTGACCGATGGTATGCTTGGAAAAAGAGGATTCCAATGGGATTTAAAAGCTAAGTATTGGTTTTATAAAAATCACATCCAAAATGTGGAACCAGACATGTTCGTAGCTTTTAAGAATCACATCTGAAACAGGAAAACAAACACGTTATGAATCAAACTCGTGTAAGAATTATCTAATCAGTGGTTTACCATTTAACTGAAATTGACACAGGTCTCCCCTAGAAGAAACTTAGTACTAGTTATTTTGATGGAGGATAACTTATTAGGTAATTCAGGACCAGCGAGGTCATGGTGCTGATCAATCTCTACAAAACACAGGTGAAAAATACACAAGTATATTGCAGAAAAAAATGATTTTATTGGTAGAATATATTTATATCATAAAAGTAAACGTTTAAATTTAAAAAAAAAAAATCTCAAAATTTGTGTTAATTTATAGAAGGTTCCTTAACCAATGGTTTGCAAGTATATAATTATACTTAGCTTGATTATGTTTGTAGTTCATGTAAAAGGAGTGTATTTTGATTTTGATCTCTGTGAATTATTTTCCTTATCTTTTCATCCCTCTAAAATTGAAAAGTTTTATATCCTTAGTATCATGCACACTCGTTAACTGCGTAGGAGTTGAATGAAAAGTCAAGAGACTATTTCATGGTATCAACAAGCTACACCTTTAAAAAAGTGTTAGGGTCTGTAAAATGTTTGTTATTTATCTGTTTTAGAATAGATCAAAATAGTGATTTCAACTTTTGAAATGATGAAAAACAGAGAACAACACTTTATACGGATTAAAACCAGAAAAAGAAATGTTTTCTAATTATAGAGGGACCATGAATAAAGAAAATTTTTTAAAGCTACCAAAGTTAAAACAAAATCATTCTATATACATATTTAAACCTTGTAAATTAATATTGACAGAAGAAATTTAAGGAGTTGTATTATTACTTCCTAATATAGTATCAATATGTGTTAGACATCCATATTGACTAAATATATAGACATCCCACATTGACTAAATATATGATCATATTACAGTATACAAGTGAGGTCAAAGCTCACCCTAAAAGTGGATCTGCGAGGATTAGTTAGGCCCACTTTCTAATATGATATCAGCCTTTTTTTTGTATTAGCAAAATGAGCTTCTGAACTTGAATGTCTTACAAAAGTTAAGGAATGAAAGGTTATTTCATGCTTTTGAGGATGACGAGAATGAAAATAGCGAGTTTGGTCCTATCTACAATCCGATTAAAGTTATTTGTTAACTTCTTGGAAAGATGTCACCGAAACATCTTTCATTCTTGAGTTGTAAATAAGAAATGGTAATTTTGTGTCTATGCCTCCTTGATCTTTAGTTATATATCCTCAGCATTGACAATAAGCTGTAATGTTTACTATTTACCGACTCACATGTTTATGTAATAAAAGGAAAAAAAAAAAATCTTGATTGTTTGACTATTGAAGTGTGACCCTTGCCATAATGGTCACGTTGGTTGCTGCCATGCAACTTGGAGGGAACGAGTTCAAATCTTGGAAATAGTCCCTCCGTTTGCTGGGTTAAGGCTGTGTTTAGCTTATTTCCCCTCCTAGACTCCACTAGGTGGAGGCCTATTTACGGGGTTGCCTTTTAATTGTTTGACTAAATCATCACACTTTTTTGTTAGTAATTTTTGGTTGATAACTGCATCCCAAGTTCCCAATTCATTATATCAGCAGCATTTTGCACAATTCTTGTTGCTTGTTGGTTTTCAAATTGTTAGACCAATAGAACATGGACCTACTAATCATTCAATTCCAAATGCATTTGTTTTTAACCCTTAAGTTGTGCTCGAAGATTTTGACCTACTTATGTGGAAAACAATTTGCACTGAACAATTACTACAAGGTCATTGTTTTTTATTCAACAGATTACTCATTAGGTGCAATCTATCTCAGTTCAGTCAGATTCATTATTGAAAATGTTCATATGATATTCCCTCTTTACTTGTCTCTTTATCCTGCCCCCTAAAACCTATGTTTATTACTTTTAGATCATGGTTACGGCTTGAAAAGTTCAAATTTATCTTGTTTTGACATTAAGTTTCAAGTTCCTCCAGTGTGTGCTTGGATGCCAAAAATTGAAGATATGAAACTGAATGTTATACGAGCTTTGATTCTCCATGCAAATAATGCCTGAACTGACAGTGGAATTCTGAATAGAATAGAATGAATCCAGCTCAGCTGGGAATGGAACTAGGCTTGGAGGTGAGGATGAGATTGGGAAGGATGTCTGGTAAAACCGTTTTTGTCTGTGCTGTTTGACACTAAGAACCTTTTGAAAAACACACTACAGGACTTAACTTCAGTAATTAAAGGGCACGGGACCATATAAGCCACACTCTAAAATTCTATACTTCTTATGTGGGACTCCAGTTCCATACCTTGCAATTGGATCCTAACACTTATGCTTTTTTTCTATGAAAACATGTATGTCATAAACTGTGTTTTATTGTTGATACGATAATCTGGAAATGCACTAAAGTTGTTGATCTATATCTTGCTTAGATGTTGAATATGGATAATTGATGCCTAATGCTCCTTTTGTATTTCAGTTACTTGATAGCTTCAATGGGTTTACAAGTCATTTGGAGTTTTGTGCTTGCTTTATTGGATGCATATGCCTTGGTGAGAAAGAAGGTCCTCCACAACCCTGTGCTGGTTAGCCTCTTTGTAGTTGGAGATTGGGTTAGCCTCTGCCTAAACCTTTACTCTTACTAGTTAGTTATTCATTGGTTTATACGTATAATAGTTGGAGATTGGGAAGTTATGATCTTTCATTTAAAAGTCTTCTTGACCACTGTCCACAGGTAACAGCAACACTGTCTCTAGCTGCAGCTTCTTCCTCAGCTGGCATCACGGTTTTGTACTTCAATGATCTGGGACAGTGCCATTTTGGAGAAGAGTGCCAGAAGTACCAAATTTCAGTGGCCTTAGCCTTCTTGAGCTGGTTACCTATTTCAATATCATCTCTAATTATGCTCTGGCTATTAGCTGCAGGCTAGCATACTCTATTTTTCCAGCCAAGTTTTATCATCCATCACATGTTCGTCTTATTGGAGATTTTCTTTGGAAGTGTCAATAGGAATGGAAATAGAGTAGAAGGTTACACACATTTAAAACGATTCCTTCATTTTCATCTCGAAATGGGATAGTTGTAGATTGTAAAGAGTAGAAATGTATGTATACGTGATTCTGCCTTATAAAGAAATTAGGTTACCAAAGTGATGTGCTGATTTCCTGATCCTGTGACTAGAACAAGGTTAAACTTTTTTATGTTTATGGGAAATTGGGTTGCTAATGCATGTTTTTGCCAGATGATTGGTTTTCTCTTTTCTCATCTCACAAATATCTGTCAATGGAGTACCTTTGTCTTTGATTATTATGTCACTGATAACTAAAGCTAACATTGAGAAGAAACTCAGATGGATGCATCACACGTATCTGCTATTGCTTCAAGAACTAAAACTGAGTTGTAAATCAAGACCACTAGGGTAAAGAAAAAAAGTTGACAAGAAATGAGTGAAAGAGAAAAGAAAATTATAAAATAAGTGAAAAATAAAATGAAAATAAAGGTAGTTTGATGGAAGAAAAAGAGAAAAAAGTTAAAATTTTTAAAATTATTTAGTTTAAAACAAAATAAATATATTTTTGTATTATTATTTAGGCTTAAATTTTTTGTTATCTTTATTTACAGTACTTTATTTAAAATTTTTCATTTTAGTTAGTTTTAGTTCCTTGTTTCAAAGGGTGTTAGTGAACTTTTAGGTGGCTAAAGGAGTTCAAATTTGTCCATCACGGTGATTTAATTTTAGGCAATAAGTCATTGGACTATCAGAAGGACATATAAACATGTGAGATCTTACATTTAGTGGACTTCAATTACCCACTCTTCAGAAAAGTTAAATTAGAAAACAAAACATTTTGTAAATGTGAAAATATGATGAAAGTAAAACATTGAGATTTTTTTTTAAAAAAAAAGAAACTTTAAAACAATATGCCAATAGAGTGAAGAAGATGTACTACAGTGCTCGTTATACTAAAAAAAATTGAAATTACATATGGGTAAAATCCGTATGTAATGACCAAAAATTTGTATATAATTATTTTACCTACGGATTTATATATATATAAAAATCTGTATATAATATGTTTGTAGGTAATTTACATACGAATTATTCTGTATGTAATTTACAGACAGAATTTTATATACGAATTTATTTCATATGTAATAAATATTGTTTAAAAAAATTTATTTACAAATTTTTTTTCTTTTCAATTTATTATTATCTTTATATTTTATTTTTATTTTTAAAATATTCATTTTTTAAGATTATTTTTACTATTAGTTTAGTTAGTTTTATTAACAATGTGCACCACGTGAGATTTGAACCTAATGCACAACAGAACTAAACTTACCACTAAACCAGAATAACATTGTTATTATAATATGATTATTAACATTCTTATTATAATTATTGTTATTATTATTATTATTATTGTAATTATAATTTCTATAATTAATAATAATACTAATATTAACATTATTAATAATTTTTATAATAATAGTAATAATGAAAATGATAATATTATTAATAATACATTAATAATAACAACAATAATATTTTGTTAATAATATTGTTAATAATAACAACAATTTTATTTAAATATAAATAATATTAATAATATCTAGTAATAATAATAATAATATTGATAATAATAATAATAATATTAATAATGATAATAATAATGTTAATATTAATAATAATAATATTAATAAAAATATTAATAAAAGTATCAATAATATTAATAATAATATTCTTAATGTTAATAATAATAATATTTATAATAATAATATATTAAAAATAATATCATAAATATTTGTATATGAATTTATATACCAATTTAATCTTTATGTAATAAGTCTGGATATAAATTTTGTATGTAATTCTATATAATGTTTATTTTTAATACGAATCATATTATATATGTATTTATATACGGATTTAATCCGTATGTAATATCCTGGACAAAAAATTCGTATGTAATTCCGTATGTAATGTTGATTTTTAGTATAGATTATATTATATATCAATTACATATGAATTAAATCCGTATGTAATATCTTGGATGCAAATTCGTATGTAAAAATCTGTATGTAATGTTAATTTTATATAGAGATTTGAATCTGTAGATAATTTCGTATGTAATGCTAATTTTATATACGGATACAATTCCGTAGATAAAATTCTGTATATAATATAAATTTTATATATGTATTTTCCGTGTATAATTTCCGTATATAATTTGAGTTTTTTTTTTAGTTAGAAGGTTGTATTAGAGGTATTTATAATCAAAAGAATGTATGGAAGGTGGTTGCAGAAGCCAAGTCGATTTGGGATATTTATTAATGTATTACGTTCAATTTGATGTAATTGTATGTCTTTTGATTTCAATTGGATAATTTATTTCTCTATTGGTTGTTGATTGATTTTGTTTTTAGGGTATTTGTCTGTCTATTAAGTTTGGATTTGGGTTAGTAACTAGAATTTAAGATTTGATGGTTTTGAGATTTGCGTCATTTATTTTTGGGGTTTACTTTGGTTTCATGTGAATAGATGATGTTATTGTATTGTGATTCAATGATTTGTTATTCACAGTAATGATTACTAAGACATTGGAAAATTTAAGAAATGAACCTAGTTTGTTGGACTAAATTAATAAGTGATCTTCTTTGAAGTCAATTGTTTGTTGAGTAGTGCCATATAAAGGAGAGATGAAATTTTGTTGGAAAGCAAAGAGCAAACCCTTTAAAGGCAATCTAAAGTCATTCTGGTTTTCATTAAAATCATATGTTGCTCGCAAACAAGTTCCGATGGTGCACGTGATGGTATTTTAGTGAATAATGTGAATGAGGTAGGGGTTATTGTGAAAATATGAAAAATGTGATGGATGAGAAATGTGAAATGAAAGATCATGACGAAACTAACCAATTAACGTGAGACGAATGATAATGATAGACTCGCCAAAGTAGTGTAGCTAAACATTACAAAATTGACTTGTGAAATGGAAGATAATGATGAAAGTGACTAATGTAATATTTTGATGAATAATTCAATAATACAATATTGTATGTTAGGAATAATTACATACTAATCATGATAAAGTGAATTAGAATATATGTAATGTATAACATGGAAATATAGTTTTCTAATATATAAAGTGAATTAGAATGTATGTAATGTAAAACATGGAAATATAATTTTCTAATACATAAAAAGAATGAATAATTTATAAATAGGTTATAAAACTTCTTCCTATATTTCATTAGAAATTTTATCACTTTAAATTCAAATTCTATCTAAATTCTCACTAAGTTTGAGTTGAGAAATTATTTATTGTAATAACATAGTATGTTTATGAAGGGGTAATGATTGGACTAAATAAATTACTGATTAGATTAGGTAATTAATTTCTTACTATTAAGTCAACTTCTTTTCTCTCAGTTTTTTAGTCTAATTAAGGAGAAGTGTTGATGGTGTAAGGTAAACTTTAGAAATTATAATTGTATAGTTGAAAATAAGATTAGTTGTATAGATAGAGTAAGGTTGTTGAAGCAATTTGATGTATATATGATGATGTTGTGTTTAAATGATAATATACATGAGTACTTTAATATATATTATGATAATGATGAAATTCATACATTTGTATGATACACATAATGTTGTATATTATATGTGTAAATATTTGTATGATATTATGATTTAGTGTGATTGTAAATGTTTATATCTAAAATGGTACTTTAACATTTTATAGACATTAAAAACAAAACTTATTATAAAAAGGAGTAGATATTTTTATTTCACTACAAATATAAATCACATAAATTAAGATATCACATAAGAAGTGAAATGAACTTTGCATATCTATAAAGAAGGTGTGGTAAACACTTCAATTCAATACATTAGATGTTGTTATTCAATCAAACTTCATTACCTCATGGTGATAATGGCAAACAATATAGTGACTTACAATTTAGCTTTTAATGATATGAATTTCTTGTTTATTTATTTTCATAGAGAATTTCAATTTTTAATTCACTAACAAAAGGCTTGTACATCTAAAATGATAATTCTTTATATTGAGTATAAAATAAATATGTTTTGATCTTAAACAAAAATTTGATATGTTTTAAGTCTTTTGTATTTTACAAGAATTTGTATAGTCTTTTTTTTTTTTTTTTTTTTTTTTTTATTTTATGTTATTTTTTTTTTTTTTTTTTTTTTTACTATTTTAGAGTCAATACTTCATTTTTTTTTTCTTTTCATTTGGTACAATACCTAGCTTTAGGAGTAATTAACACTTGAGGGAGTTAATTATTTTTTCTTACAGAAGTCTTAATCTCTTTTCTATATTCATTTAGAGGTTTATTGACTTGTTTTGGTTTTTCTTTCCTATAATCCATTAAGTTCTATTAGGTACTAACCCATGATAGAAATGTTTTTTTTCATAATCCATTAATCACATTGTCATTCATAGAAATGCTTTTATCCATTAATCACATTATCATTCATAACTAATTGAGATAAACACAATTAATACATAACCAACATTGTCATTAAGTACAACTAACAACACCAATCACACGTTATATTTCTCTTCTTATTATGTATTTTACACCCACACAATACATCTTCATGTCCCAATTGTTTTAAATGCAAACAACAAACAAAATTTTAATGTTGTGTCCTAACTTATTTTAAGAACACAAATCAATATTACACTTTTTCTTATTTCATCTATAAGGTTTTTATGCATCTCAATAATTTCTCTTTTTACTTATTCGAATTATCGGTCAATAAAATCATCACTAATAATTAAATATATATTTTTTATTTTAATTTATTATTTTCAGTACTAAATGAGCGAGGCTCAGTATGTTTTTAAATCTAATACTTGTGCATGTGTTGGTCAACCCAAAGCCTTTTTATTTATTTAATTATAAAATTCTTTTACGTCGTTCCGACCGACCTTTTTATTTTATTTTATTTATTTTATTTTATAATTCGTGACGCACACATTATACATATTATAGCGTTGGTTTGGACAATATTATCTTATTTATTTAATAAAAAAACTTATTTTTCATCGGTTTGGATATTTGTTTTGTTATATATATATATATATATATATATATATTTTAATTTTTATAATTTACGTCTGTATTTGAGTGAGTTTGGTTGACTCTATTATCTTAGTTTTTTTTTTTTGGTTTAAAGTGAGTTTGATTGACGCTGATTTATGGCCGATGTAATTTTACAATGACTATTTTTCGTTTTCTTGTAATGATTTACTTTTTGATACCAAACATTCCGTTATCAAAACTGGTTACATTTGTGAACATTCAGTACAGCATAAAACAAAAAATTGTGATATTTGTTATTAGGTAAAATTTACAACTTTGTCGTCAGATAATGAACACTAAATTGTAATCTTGACGGAATTTCATAAAAGTAAATTACAGATTTTGTTTGCTGTTGGTACCCAATCGAATGAAAGAGTTTTCAGTCCTTGTGATGTGGTTTATTGAATATAATACGATGCTGATTTTATATTCTCAAGGCATTTTTATTATTCCCTCTAAGAAGTGTGTTGTAAGAAAAAAAAAAAATAGTATGGTTTGGTGAAATGAGAAACTTTAGGTCTCCAGTGAACTTTATGCTCCCTACTGTTAGAATTTCCTTTGATGAGATCCTTACTTACCAATGCATGTGCCTTGAATGTGTAGCTGTTTTTATGCTCTATGTTCATTCTTCTGAGGAAAAAATCCATTTCAGGCCTGAAAAGAAATGATAATATTCTCTTCTGTTACCATTGATGTAACTAATCAATTATAGTACTGGAATTGTTTTAGATTATACACAGGAATGAACGTAATCACAAAGATGAAAAGTTTTCCAAATATGGCTGCTAGCTGACTAGGATTGCCATCTGCAACAGTTGGCATAGGGCAAATTAGCAATTTCCTACAACAATTGTTCTCTATGAAAAGAATCGGGTACTTTTGCAGTTAGCTCCTATGAATTTGTGACTAGGAAATAGGAAGCATGCAACTTGGTGGCATCTTTATGCTTCAAGGAAAGCCACTAAAAAAAAGGTTTACATGGCATTGCATTATTTTAGTAGAAAAGTGAAGTGGAATTCAGTATCACATCCACCACAAAAACATTACCCTGTTCAAAAGAAAGTGGAACATCCAGAAGCAACAATTTTGCCGGCAGCTAACAGGGCCAAAGTAGTAGCAGTTCATAAAGATAAGATCATAGAGGTTTGCATAATAATTGCTTCTACAATGGGATATAACTGTTGGTTTTTTAAATACCTATACCTAATTTTATCATTAAAATATAAGATTCAGGTCTAACATCATGAACTAAATTAAATTTTGCACTCATTTGAAGATTTACTTCAGCAAATTAGTTACCGTGATAGTATTTCTAGACTACTGTGTGATATTCAGTGTGGAGAATGTTCAGATTTTTGAGACACTTATATTTCTTAACAAACAATTTTGTTTATCTTATAACTAACAAGATTAAAGATTAAATATTTGTAGTTACCTCCCTTTGACACAAGAAAAAAGAATGCAGTATAGTTCTATGTGACTTGTACTAAAAGAATGTATACATAATAAATAACTAAAGCGATGTTACAGCCATTTAAAATTTTCACCTACAAAATATTTATTTCCTAATGCATAACTACTAAGGTTTAAATAAGAATGAAAATATTAATATAGTATTTGATTGGATGGTTAAACTGTAGAGAAGAATAAAGAATAAATGTTTTACAATGATTATAAATATTTGATAAAGATAATTTACATAGATTTACGAGATATAATTTGAAAGAAATACATTCTCTCATATATCGAAAATAATCTTACACGGTAATATAATCGATTATGTTAATCGATTATCTTATAAAACTTATAAGATAATCGATTATGTTATTATAGTTTTATAATATAATCGATTATAATTATATAATAATATATAATAATAATAATAAATTAATAATATAAATAATAATAACAAAAATAATATTATTTAAAATTAATATATAAATAATAAAAAAATTATAAATAATAATTATAATTAAAATAAATTTATAAAATAATAATAATATTATATAAATTAAAAATAATGATAAATTTAATAAAAATAATAATTAAAATAAATTTATCAAAATAATAATAATATTTTATTATTAATTTTTATAAATAATTAATCATATTTTATTTTAAATTAATTTTACTATAAGGTTTACAATTTTATCAATTAAAAAAATTTAAATTATCAATCATATCCATCACTTATAAACTTTTCACTCAAATCTTATTTCTATCCCTTAATCCAAACAATCTAATTCACTCTCTCAAATCCTCTCAAATCTACACAAATCCATCTTCTATCCAAATAAACCATAAGTGAATGCTTTAACATGTCATCTAGGAATTGACTCAATGCACTTAATGGAATGTTAATACTTATTTCAATTTGATATATATATATATATATATATATTTTTTTTTTTTTTTT
>Ga0209489_108236_pt1 | contig 14496 bp, 7 predicted proteins | sample SiratrowhiteBW_FD_187527 | JGI IMG/M metagenome (GOLD analysis project Ga0209489, IMG submission 187527) | Root nodule microbial communities of legume samples collected from California, USA - Siratro white BW (SPAdes) (version 2) | ecosystem: Host-associated > Plants > Roots > Nodule | place: USA... | reverse complement strand
ATATATATATATATATATATATATGCGCGCGCATGTATGTGTAAGTCTTATTTTGGCTTATATGAGATATTTAAAATATACTTAAAGTTATTAAAAGATACGATTTAATATTGAATATTTGTCATCGTCAATCATTACTATATAAATATCTAAGTTATACAGTTTCATCTGATTTGATTGGATTGCGCCAATTTGATTAGACTTTATATTATTATGTATATCTATGTATATCTTGTTTACGGATAGTTACATAAGTCTCTCAAACTTAGAATTCTTATATGAGGTACATGTGGACTGTTTTGATAGATGGAGTTTTAGTGTGTGTCTGCAAGTGCTCATTGGATTATTTTGATTCAATAAATTTTTATTTGTTATGAGTTAGATTACTTTGAGATGATTGTTTATTTTCAAACAAGTTCATGTAAGTGGACTGGGGTTTGATGGATGAATGAGTTTTAGTAATCTGCAAGCATGACTTAGAGTTGAGAAGGCCTAATAAAGTCCAAGTAATATTATCTATAACACCCAAATAACCTCAATTCTAAGAAATATTTTAGTTTACCTAGGTCTCATATATCAAAATTTGAAGAAGGTGATTGCCTTTATCAATTTCATCAATGGAGTTACAAGCTAGAACAATACCATCAACATAAATGATCAAGAAGACATTGATAGTATGACTTGTTAACTTCTTGGAAAGGTTGTGATCAACATGAGTGATCAAGAAGACACTGATAGTATGACTTGTTAACTTCTTGAAAAGATTGTGATCAACATGAGCCGGCCTCAATCCATAATGCTTTAACATACTGGAGAGTTTCGCGAACCATTGATGACATATCAAATGACCTTTTCAATTTACAACATTGACAGCGATGATAATCATGAACACCCTAAGGAATATACACTATACACGTCTTCTGTGATATCCCCATATAGGAAGGCGTTACTTACATTGAGTTGCTGCAAGAGCCAATGATTAATGGAAACAATTGTTAGAATAACAAGAATATTAATGCTCATCTTAACTACAAGGGAGAAATTTTCAAGACATTTGATGTCTTCAATTTAAAAATAACCTTTAGGTACTAAACACACCTTGTAGTGCTCAATTGACCCATTCATACTATGGTTGATGGAGCAAGACTAAGAGTGGTAGTTGTTGACGATTAACACATAAGTGATAGAGAGAAAAGATGGGTTTTCACTACGATGGATAAGGACTAAATGGATTATAAAGAAATATGATAACATCGGAATTGTCTGTATGAAAATCATTAGATATTTTGATAGAAGAAAATGAATATTATGTATGGAAATCATTAGATATTTTGATACAAGGAAACAAATATATAGCTTTAATAAGAAACTTTGATACCATAAAAAAAATATAAATAGAGCAAGAAATAGACAACTATAAAAGATAAAAAATGATCTTATTTTATTAAATCACAAATATAATATTTATACAAAATATGAGAGAAAATAAGATAATCAAAAGTACATAGTAGCATAAAAAAGAAAGTAGTATTTTTATCAAAATAGAGAAAAAAACAAAAAGTTGTCTAATAAAGTGTTAAACAAAGAATGAGACTATACAGCTGTGCAACATATTTCTTCTATCTGTGATATTTTTATCATTTACTAATAGAGAACATATTTAATATGTAGTAACATATATTATTTATTATAATGAAATATAATTATATTTTGAAATATTTATATATTAAGAGTTTTATAAGAAACTTTAAATGTTACTGTTTCGAACCCACGATTAATCTTATAGTTGATGAAAGGTGTAGAAATATGGTAAAGTCGTTTAGATAAAACGAATATTCTATTTAAGGTAGTTAAACACATTAGAGATTATTATTTATTATTTTATCTTTAACACTAAATGTGTCTAATGAGACATCGCATATGTAGATTTTGTTTGAAATAATTTATCTATATAAATAACTTTTGCATCAAAAGCTAAAATGATTTATGACACAAATACCTATATCGTAATAATAGTTTATGATATATTTATAAGTTGTTTGAATCTATTTAAAAAGGCTCTTTAAGATATTTTATAAAAAAATATAATTTATTTAAAAAACTTAATTTTATTTCCTTTAATACTATAAAAGTATATTTTTATATTATAAATACTTTTTCAATCAACACTTAATTACGTTATTTATCTAAACACACTCCTAATTAACTTTGTGAGAGATAAGATTCATGATGCACCAAGTGCCAATTCTTTTACTTTTTACCACATTTTACTCAAAGAATTTATTGGAGATGGTGCATTTGCTTGAAATGAGTAGGAGGAAGGTAAAATTTTCCATTATTGCTTCCACGAATGAAAGAGAAATAATTCAAAATTAAAATCAATTGTTTAAAACAAAAATATGAAAACTGAGAAGCATATTTGCCTTTTCGAATTTTTCAAGAGTCGTGAGTTGAATTTTGTAAAGGATACGTTACTTCCGTATCCATCTTCTTTTTCAATATTTCTATCCTAATTAATTATTATTTTTGAACATTTTTCACGCATTTATTTTGAGGATAAGAAACAAAAAAAATTTGAAAATCTTTCTAAGAGTTCGACTTCGCGCTATGTAGTAATTAAATGTGCACAAAATTCAATAGTATAACAACACATACGTCATTAAGGGTAATGTAATCAATTAAATTAAATGCGTGATATCTTTAAAAAATATTTAATGAGGATTAGATTTTTTTTAAATAGGACAAAAAAAAAATGTCATTTTTAATAAAGTCCAAAGTGTGCAAAAGTATCATGATAAAATTAGGGAATCTCAAAAAGTTACACCTCCAAAGTTTCACTAATCATACATTATATACCAAAAAGTAAATTTGTAAAAGGAATAAAAAAAAACACAATTTCTTGAGGGGACTAACATCCTTGCTTCACATTATCTTCGTTTATTGGGTAAACATACATATTTCAATGTTTATTAATATATTATCATAAAAATATACTTTTTGGATATGTTTATAATCGCAAAAGTTGTGTTTTCACGTTTTAAGTTGTTTTCATTCTCGAAAACAAAGAGCTTGAGCATCTCATTATTTAATGTGAATGAAAGTAATTATCTACCATAACTACTTATTTTTAATATATTTTTCTTTTCAATTTTTAATTAAATAAATTTTATTTTATTTTCTAGAATGATTAGACACCAAGATAGCATGCCTTTCAAAAAAATGATTAGAAAATAATAAAGATGTATGAAATGTGCAATTTAAAAATAAGTTATGAAACTAATTAAGAATTAATAAAGTTAATATAAATTTTTAAGTTATCTAATAAATCAAAGGTATTTTAATAATATAAAATGAATGATGATATAAGGATGAGATTTGAATTGAAATGAGTATAGGAATAGAGACCGAAGGGATATATACATATTTATCCTTAATATTACTTATATTCATATTAAATCAATGTGAAAATTTTCTGTTAAAATTGAGACGGTAAATGATTAATTTGTGGTTGTTAATCATGATGAAGATTTTGATACACTATCAACCTTTAATTTTATGAATATGACATTTGTATATGGAAACTAATTTCTTGAAATACCAAAATTCATTCAATGAATTAACATGTTTTAATAGAAATATATTTTTCATACGTATGAATCAAGGATTGAATCCTAACACATACTTAAGAAATCATGGATATCTCAATCACAATAAACCATGAAACAATACAAAATACTCTCTCTATCTTAACATAACAGCAATTTTAGTTTTTTAAAAAATTCAAATTAAATAATATTCTTTAACTTTTACAGAGATTTTTTTTTTCATAATTTATCTTAAATTTTGATAGAATGTTTGTATCTGCAATAGATATAAACAATATACTTATTTTTTATAACATACTTTCAGTAAATGACATAAATATGTGTAAAAGAACTTTAAATCGAGGGTGATTACGAAAGGAGGAAGTAAAATAAAGTTGATGAGCTACAAAATAAAAAGAAAGAAGCAAAGATACACAGTGGAAAACTAATTATAATATCATCAAACCAACTGAATACCATACAACAATAAGTTAACACTGATTACACTATTCATTATGACAACACAGTCTTAATGAGAGAGGCAATGAATCTGGTTGATCACAATGCATGAATCCTTTTAATAAAGCAATCCTTCCATTTTTTAAACATTTTTTTGTGACAAAGCTCATGAATTTTTTCCACAACAGTATTGATGTCTTTGAAATGTTGTTTGACTTTTCCTCAACTGACAGTGTTGTTTTACATATAGTCATTCCATTCATATGTCCAATAGTCAAAATGGTGCCCCCCTCTTCTTGACTTTCCAATATGGTCTGGCAAAAATTCCCATGTCACTGCCTTTTCACCATCAATATGGTTAATTAACCCTGATAGAATGCATGTATAGTGAGGACCACCACATACACATGCATCACCCTCACCCTAGAAAAATCAACATGTCTTGTAGTGTGGTTAATAAACTTGTCAGCATTGGGACCTCTTTCTTTCTCTTTACGGATTCATAATGATCTCATAATCGAAATGTTTGACTTGACTCCACTTCCCAACATTCAACACCAACAAAGAAACCAAATAATATATCAAAAGGGTATATAAATATGTGGGGAAAAGAGGAGAATTATGCAACCACAGGATCTTCCCATCAGTTTTATGAGAAGTGCTTTGGCGTGTGGTTGGAAAGAAACAAATATTACCAATAATAGAGAAGAGAGAAATGAATGCTAAGGTACAAGGCTCTGATGATACCAAGAAGGGTGAAGAAGTTGTGCTTCCTGGCTTTAGATTCCACCCCACAGATGAAGAACTTGTTGGGTTCTATCTGCAGAGAAAGGTGGAAAAGAAGCCTCTAAAAATTGAACTCATCAAACAGGTTGATATCTACAAATATGATCCATGGGATCTTCCAAGTAAGATCTGCTTCCACTATGAGTTTGTAAGTACTTCATTTGTGCCTATATATGGTGGAAAATATATAACTATTTGTGATCTTCTGCAGTTTAGTTTTCATGAAAGGTTTGTTTATAAGACTAATTCAAATAGTTAAGGAGTTGAGTGTTGTATGATGAAGAAAAAAATTATGTATATTGAATGAAACGATGAGATAAAGCGGTTCGCTTAATAAAGCTAAATGAAAGTGCTTGTAATGTTGTTTGATTCAACTTTTTCTTAAGAAATAATTGCTCTAAGTGCTTCTTGAGATGTAAGCTTTCATAATCCAATCTTAATTATCATTTCTGTTATTATAAGAAGGAAAACTGCACCCAGCAAGCTCATAAAGTTCTGTTGCTATTCTGATGTTTTGGAAACTTTTCATGTTATTATGTTAGGAAAAGTAGATAAAGCTTTGAAACCTATGATTATAAAACTAATTTGGCTTGTGTTGAACCTTTCTCTCTCTATAAGTTGCCCTACTTTGAATTTCCATGGTACATAAATGTATATAATCATTTGATTGTTTCTTATTAATTTCTTAATGATAATATTTTTTCTGGGAATTAATGCATGAAGAGGTGAATTCATTTGGGGACAAAGAATGGTATTTTTTCTGCATAAGAGGGAGGAAGTACAGGAACAGTGTGAGGCCAAATAGGGTAACTAGGTCAGGGTTCTGGAAAGCCACAGGAATAGACAAGTCCATATACTGCTTGAAGGAACCTCATGAATGCATTGGCCTGAAGAAGTCATTGGTGTACTATCGTGGAAGTGCTGGCAAAGGCACCAAAACTGATTGGATGATGCATGAGTTTCGTCTTCCACCCAATGCAAAATCCACCTCCAACATTGATAATGCTACCAATAATCTTCATGAAGCTGTAAGTCAATTCATTTATTCACACAAATGATTTTATAGTTCTTGCTTACTTTAGCTTTAAAGTTATATTTACTAGGGAAAAATGAATAAAGAAATGCTCAAAAACCACAGTTTCCTTACAAGAAGATTTGACTTTGGTCTTAGAAGTAATTGGATGCATGTTGTTTATATATATATATATATATATGGAAACCCTTGACCTCCATGTGTCGTCAAATAGGAAAGTCTGTATTTTCTCTCATTTTTTTATTCTTCTTAAATTTACCATAGCGTATGAATGAAGTTAAAGTTTATTTTAGATATTTTTCTACAATATATACATTTTAACTCACGTTAGCTTCACTGTAATACATTTTATTAAATAAAATTTTCACATTGACATTATTAATAATAATTAATTAATAGTGGCATGAAAATAATTTATGTTAATAGATGTATAAAATTAAGTATATTTTTTTATTTTATGACGGCCTTACAATGGATTAGAATACTTCCCATAAATAATAATTTGTTTTTTATTTTGTTGATAAAAAACTCTGGATTTCGTTAAATTTATTTCATATAATCATGAATCGAATCTGATTTGACTAAGAACCACTTATTTAACCAGTTACGGTTTAATCTCATAATTTCATTCAATAGAACATCACTCTGAACCAATTAAAATGAATGAAATTTTAGTTGGACGGATAGGCGTTGAACCATTCAATTATTAATTTGCAAAAGAAAAAAAACTCTCCTTCTCTACATGATTGTTTATTTTTTGGTATCTAATTCATATAAAGCTTTTATTGTGGTGTATTGTGTGTAAAATGTTAATGTGTTATGATTTGAATCGATCAGTTAAAATTAAATGTTTGGGCTAGTGGTGAGGACCACTTATAGGCTTACTATTTAGTTTGGTTTTGTAGAACAGTATAATATTAGGTTTTGTCAAAGATATTACATTCAAAATTAATTTCCTTGTCTAGGTATTTAAGGTTAGATGATGATGAAGGTCTATGAACCCATTTGCAATAAGTCTAACTTAACTTAATTGCTCAGTTATACTCAAACATTGTTTGATTCAATTAGGTTTTATAGAGAGTAGAAAGTAAAAGCTGTATTAAAAAGATAATTTTAATTTTAAGAGTTTTTTTTTTTTTTTTTTTCAAAAAACTTGTACTTGGTTTGCATTCTTCTTTAACGAAAAAGAAGAAAAACATAGAAAAAAAGTCAAATCAAATCCTACTTTTATTTTAGGTTATCCAGAATTTAAGCCTAATAATTACTTTTAAATTTGAAATCATTTGCCTGCATAAATTATATATATAAATATATATATATATATATATATATATATATATATATATATATATATATATATATATATATATATAACATGTAATTGAAACATCTTTTAGAAGACATGAACTTTTATGTCTGAACTTAGATATTAATACCTGTCGATTACATTGTAGTTAGTCAATTTGTCTAACTTGTAGCCTAGAGCATGCCTCTAGTATCTCTCTTTCAGTTCTTCACGGTCTGCTTGGAATCTCATTAAATTTGCTTTAACATAACTAACCGCATTAAATGCAAGTTGTACCTTTCTGAATATCAAGCAACTCATCAACACATCTAAATATAGTATGAACATTGATCCTTAACTTCTCTCAACCTCACACATTTGACTCTACTCAGTCTTACATTACTTACCTCAACATATAAGCACATAATTACTTAATAATATTTCAATTTTACTTTGGTAGAAGTCCAAAAACATATAAAAAATTGGATTTATTTTTTACTTGAGCTGAGATATTCTTGCTTGAACGAAAATAAACTCAAGAATAAGGTGATTTTCTACTTTATGCGAAAATTTTATTGCTGAAGTAAAAATGTTGTCGCTAAAGTAAAATGTTTATCACTAAAGTAAAATTTTCTTGTTAATTTTACTTAAGCAAAAATGTTAATTTTGTTTGAGAAAAAACTCTTCGCTTAAGCAAAAAGCAGGCTGTCTTGGGTCACATCGACACCGTCACAATTTCATTTGAGTAAAAAGAGACTCACTTGAATGAAAATTACACTATTTTGGATTACATCAACATTGCTATACTTTCGCTTGAGAAAAAAGACTTTTGATTAAAAATAAATTTGAGACAAATATTTCCACACAAAAAAACCTCCATTTTGATTCTCAATAAAAAAAATTTCTCACTAAACAAACAACTAACTATAACTTAAATATATAAAATAATACAAAAACAAGGTTTCAAACAGGCATGCATAACATATTACAGTCATTACGAAAATTGCATACCACACTCTTAACTACTCTTAACTTCCCTAATCGATATTTCTTTTTTCTTTTTCTTAAACAGAAATATTATGACCTAAATTTTAGTTCCTTTTTATCTCATAATTTTGGATAAGATTACCCCATATATAGAATCTATTAGGAAAAATTCTTAGAATTAAAAATCCTTCATGTAAAAACTTAAGACTTATTCCCTTACAAAATTTGATCGGGAAGAGTTTTTCCTTTCTTTATCAGCTTCCTCACGTTTTTTCCCCATCTAAACACCAACCAAGTTTCAACCCTTTTATCTTAGAGAGAACTCAAAAGGGACGGTAGTAGAAAGATACAAGTTTTGTTAAAATGAAATATACAACTATAATAGATTTCAGAAAAAAAAAACTAAATAATAATATAATATTACATAATATATTATTTTCATAACGTTAGGTAATCTACCACTTCTTTCGTTTTTTTTTTTAATTTTTCATAGTTTTTAAATTTTTATATGAAAATGTTTTTTACTTAAAATGTATTTAATAATTTGATTAATAAATTTTTTAAACTTCTTAAATTTTATATAAATGTTTTCTTATTTTGAGATATTTTTAATAATTTGATTAATAAGTTAAAATTTAATTAGAATTTTTTAATTCTTTTTACTTATATTCCGTTTTTATTTTTTATATAAACACATTTTTTTTTATTTTGATATTTTTTTCTTGGATAATTTAATTATTAAAATTATACATGTGAATTTTATTTATTAATATATATATATATATATATATAAATATTTTGAGAAAGTATATAATAATATTTTAATATCTAAATTTTAATTCATTAATCAAGTTAGAAGAAATTATTTTAAAAGAAAATAATCGCGCATGTAAGGTTCAACTTCACTAAAAATTAAAAAAAAAATTATATATCTAAAAGAGAAATCGTGCTCGACTTTATCCTTAGAGTCGTATTTCCAATTCATACTTCGAACTAAAAGAGAAATTACCGTTATTTTTTCGAGTCATCCATTCGGCTGTCTCGGGAAGAAGTCAGGTGCCTAGAAGACCAGCAACACAAATATAATTATCATCAAGACACATCATTATTAATCTCGCCAAAAGCCAACCCACCATCTATGGTCTAGCTTAGTCAACTCTTTTCATGTCGAAGTTTCAAAAATGACATGTTTGAGGGAGTGAATCCCATCTCGATATATGGTTTTAATACATACAAGTATAATTATTGGAAGACAAGTTAACATAACTTATTTACTCAAAATTTATCAAAAATTACATTATGTAATGTTTACAGGAATGTTGTTGGTACCTAACATGCATGAATTTCCGAGGGATGCACATTTACACGTATACAATTAGCTTTTTCACGTTCCGCGTTCTATATCTATATGTCCATATCATGGACAAAATCTGACTGAGCAAGGCCATTTTTCTTCCACTGCTTCAGATCATGTCTATGCTCTTTACTCCTGATAAAACATAAGAAAATATTATAAAAAATGATCAGGAGCCATATAATATATAGACTTTTTTACTAAACTAATTAAATAAGTTCACATAATAACTATTAATTATCATGTACCTCAGGAGGATGAATAGATGTGGTGGATGTCACTTCTATAGGCATCATAGACTCGGAGCTTTTTGCTTCTGATTTTTCATTTGAAAATCTATTGATCACAAGATTATGTTAGAACTAATGCAGAATTTTCACATGAAATGCAGGAAAAAAAAGTGGAAAATTTTTTAGTTTTAGACTGCTAAAATTAATCAGCCTTGGCATTCCCTGAGCAAGCATTGACAGAACCAGGCGAATTTGCTATTTGATATTCATACAAAATCTCCCCTCTTCCTCCGGAAAGAAACTAAAATAAAATATTCTCATAACAATTAGGAGAATAATGTGCAGCAGGCAGATAGTATACTTTCACCTCCACCAGTTCTGCTTACAAGGAAACTTCTATATAGGATTCAGCTCTCAAAACTCTAAAAGCATACGGAAACAAAAACTAAAATGTAAAGACCAATCTTAATAAGATCAAATTTTATCGCAATTCACAACAGCAGCATCATATGGAAATTCAAAAAGCATAGCATGAAGTTACTAATGTTCAAATTCTGATAAGTAGTAATACAAAACAAGTCCAGATTAACTTACGTTGAAAGTATGGTCACCCATACAAGCTCTACGGTATCCACCCAAAGAAGTCTTTGCTCAACTGGTATCACACCATAAGTTATGAGATGTGCAAATGGCCACAGTTTCCAACCTGCCTGTGTAAGAAAATATAAGAAAGTCTTTTAAGTTTCAAATAGCAACATCCATTTCAGGTATACGCCAAATAAATAGATAAATTGGACTAACGATGCTTGTCAGTATGTGGTAGTGGTACAGAGCACCAAAATGGTGTGCCCGAGTTAAAGGTTGTTCTCAGAGAAAAAAATAATGATTTCAATGAAACAAATATGAAAAGCCAGAGGCTGTCTCACCGTCAACATGGGAAAAAACGTAGCCTTCAATTCATTTAAAATACTGATAGGAGGATCAAGACGTAGTAATGCAACAGCTGTATAATATATGCTGTTCCAAATTGCTGACCAAGCAGTTTGATCAAAGGCAACTTTGGCAGGAACCACCCACCATTCTTTGTAAGGAAAAAGGTCCTGTTTAAATGAAAAGATGCTTAGTAAATTAAGCAAGAAAAAGAACCAAACGGAACCGAAAAAGAACAGTATCATGATGCAATACCTCGCAAAAATGGTAATAGTAATGAGAAAGTGAACCATGAAGAGTAAAACCAACAAGTCCCGATCTGAACATCCGCGCTCGGTCAAACTCAAACAGAGGTTTTCCTTCAAAGCACTGCAAAACCAGGAATTGTTAGATCACAATGAACTATCTTCAATTTTTTATTTTTTGGTTTACACCGTGAACCTTTCTTTTTACACAAAATTGTAGTCAAGAGTACAAATAACGCAGAAACTCACCTGTGCAATCCAGTCCCCTACGGAGTAAACAATCCCACTAATCATCATCTTGGCAAGAACAGGATTTGTCTTAAGAGCTTCCTCATAAGCAGACCAGTTGTGCTGAGGTGCATATCTTACTATCTCATATAGCGTCCATCCCTATATGATATCCAAAATCACAAGCCATAGCAAATCATTAAAACCTCAATGCCAAACTGCATAAACATAATATGTAAAGTTTTTCATACTATCATCTACATACAGACCATGACGTAAGGTAAGTAAATTTGTTCATTTTCAAAATAACTATAAAGTTATCCATAGTAAAAGCCAACAAATCTTACATACAGTTTTTGGTGCTTTCGATAGTGTTCCCCATTCAAAGTTACAGTTTCAGATTAATGATCTCATAATAAAGGTTTCAATTAAATGTCACTAACGAAGTCAAACTTGTAATTCTGATAGTAGAATTGCAGTAAAAACACCTAAGAAACTACAGTAACTAAGTTTTATCAGTCAATTAAACTCAAAAACTGAATTCATCAAATTTCAACGAGTACCGAGTTCATCTAAAATTATCAAACTAATTATGCGTGTTCATGTTAAGAAGAAATAACTACGTCATTTTCTGACAACTAACTTCGAAGTAAAGAGCAAAATAACAAACAATTAATCCACTTTTCTTAAAATAATACAAATTGAATTGAAGATAAGCACTTATCTTCATTCCGCGTTTTCACTTACATGCCAGTATTCACTATCAATGGTAAGAAGTTTGGTGACGGCGAAAGCACCAGCGGCGAGCACAATCGTAGCGTTGATAGTCCTATCAATCAGCTTCTCCACGTCCTCCTCGCTCTCACTCCCAACCAACGCCGAAGAAGACGGCGAAGAGGAAGAAGAAAAGCCTTCCAACGACAACAAACCATCACTCGCTCCGAATCCGTTCACCTGAGTCGCCAATTCGCCGTCAGCGCCATCAACCTCGACGCGACTCACCACCACGCCCTCCTGCTGGTCCGTAATATCATCGCTTTGCACGGATATCACGTCTAACTCCTCCCCCGCCGCGTTCGCCGCCACCGCGCGATTGTTTCCGGAGAAAATGCGGCTCCGAGAAAATCTTGGAAAGTCGGGCGCCACGCCGCCGCCGGCGAAGGATTTCGTGTGAGGAGCCCTCAGCTTGGGCTTGGAAATCGACGGCAGGAAGGCGCGGGGAGCGACGGTGCTATGGACAGAGGCCATCGCAGCACGTGGTCGAGTTGCGAGTGAAAACGACGCCGAATTTAGTTCTCCAAGTTCTGGAGGCGCGAAACGCGAGAAGTTGTTGTCGTTTAATTGTACGCTTCGGAAAACAGTGGGAGAAAGGATGATGTTAGATTACTAAGCAGAATGTAAGGTACGTAAGTTTGATTGGTCTAGTGATTCAGGGAAGCTGTGGAATAATAGTGTCCACAGAAAGTCGTTGATCCATTCGATATCCCCAAACAAAAATTATTTTTGTTTTTTCCTATAAAAAATTCAACTTAAATAAGATATATCTGATATAAAAATATGAAGAGACGTGAAAATAGGAATAAAGAGCTTTTAAATATTTTTTCTGGATAAAAAAATGTCTAAACTTTTGTCTCCAGAATCTCTAGAATCAGAATCTGTATAATCCAGCTAGGACTTAATTATGTGGGCCTCTTGGGAACTGAAACAAAGTCCAAGCATACATTATTAATGGGCCACAACTGCGAGTCCGTAATTTACCAGATCCACACGACCTTATGCATGCGGACGCAAACAAATTATAATGTTTCTGTCACGGATAGCTGGTTCTAGGTTTTAACACATTTTGTTGAACTATTTTAATACATGCCATTCAAAATGCAAGGTTCTAGCCAATCATGCAACAGATATTTTTGTTCGGTATTAAAAAATGCTTTATATTTTTTTTGTAACAGAATTAAGCAAATAAATAACTTGAAGTTGAAGTTTTCATTGGCCCAGAGGGAGGAGGTTGTTGGCCAGAGATATTCATGTCGTGTCCAACCACATGGATCAAAAGTTGGATTGAAAAGCCATAAGCTCCAATTTTAGTAAATATTTCTTATAAATAAAAATGTGTAATGCAACTTGTGCACGGAGATGAGAATTTTACAAGCAAACTAGGTTACTATCACACGTTTTAGAAATAGAAGTCAGAAGTCAATGTTTTTAAATGTAAGAATTGAAACGATTTTTTTTTTTTTATTGAAAAGGGAGAAAATGTTTAGCCCTAAAAATTACTAACACACATTCAATAAAAGTTCGGATCCTTCACGTGCCTCCGGAAGTCTCTCCCGAAGTCTTAATTACTGAAATAGCAAAAATTTAGACTTGTTCATATTTTCCCCTAGAAAATATTTATTGTGACTAGTTAATAAATTTGATACTTTATATTTGGTCAGTTTCTGAGAGGTACTTTGAATTTCACTTTACCAAAATCCTCATTGTTTCTATCCATATGGATGGGTTAGCAATAATGAAAAAATTAGGAAAGAAAGAAAACAAACTAAAAGTATTGTATTGAATAACATATCACTGAGATTATGTATAAAAAATTACAGAGTATTACATTATCAAATCATATATACTATAAATCAGAAGATATATCAAGGGGAGATTGGCCTGGCTTTGTTGATTTTGTTTTATATGATTGCTAAATTCTGCACTATATTCTGCTACATTTATTCCTGCTCCAAGTAGTAAAGATAAAATTTTAAGTATCCGTAATTGGGATTAAAACTGATCTACTTTGGAACGTTGGTCAGCCGGTAAGGGTGTTCCCGGTAGTAAGTCCTAGGGTTTAGGCAGTTAATCCGTTGGTAAACCTGGTGGTCCCGATCTAAAACCTAGCATCAGTCGAAACCATGTCTCGGTTACTTAAAATATTATCGAAAGGAAAGGAAAAAGTAGAAGACCAAGGAGAATCTAGTGAAGAAACTAATAATCATATAATACACCATGAGCTGAGAATCCCTGAAATAGAATCACAACTTAATAGATGGACTTTGCCTAAGCTAGAAATAACTTCTCTATATAAAACAAAAATAACAGATATATTCAAAGGAGAATATGTTATAAAAACCGTTGAAAAGAAAATTGACATAAAACAGGCTCAAGAGTCTATCCCCTTAATCTCTAGGCAATTTATTGCCGAACACATAAAAGATTATAAATACCTACATATCGGATCAATATAGATTGCCATAAAACCCTTGTTCAGGCAAGGAATTGATACCCCACTTTTTGCAGTTTTAAGAGATAACCGGCCAAAACAAATAAATGACCAAATCTTGGCCATATTTGAAACTAACCTCCATGAAGGGCCAGTTTACATTAATA
>Ga0209489_108235_pt1 | contig 14497 bp, 7 predicted proteins | sample SiratrowhiteBW_FD_187527 | JGI IMG/M metagenome (GOLD analysis project Ga0209489, IMG submission 187527) | Root nodule microbial communities of legume samples collected from California, USA - Siratro white BW (SPAdes) (version 2) | ecosystem: Host-associated > Plants > Roots > Nodule | place: USA... | reverse complement strand
TTTTTTTTTTTTTTTTTTTTTTTTTTTTTTTTTTTTTTTTTTTTTTTTTTTTTTTTTATCAGCAACACCTTGTCGTGATGCTTTTATTATCTAAATTCACAATTCAAATTATTTTTAATTAAATATTTTTATGATTTTATTATGTGTTTTTTTAATTTGTTGGTTATTCATCTTCCTTCACTTAATGATTTCAATTTTTTTTAATTGTTAAAATTGAAACCATTATCTTCATTTTCTCCGTGATTATTTACAAATAAAAAAAATCATAATAAAATTTATCTACTTCACCACACAAATTACATGAAAGTTCATTGGTACCCTCTACTCCGAAGAACCCTTATTAGAGAAAGTCTAATGCCTTTGCTCTCATATTTTAGTTTCTACAATTACTATATGACGAAAGCAAATGTTTTACTTTTATATTTAAAACAAAGCACATATCTATAATTCACAAACTTCTTTTTTTGACAATCTTATAAATTAAAATTATGTTTTTTTTAAGTAATAGCAGTTGCAGAGAGAATATTAATTTGGATTCATAAACTAGTATCAAACTAATGTCAACATTGTATAATTTCTTATACTTGTTGTTTAAAGTTTTTTCTTTTGTCAGAAAGCGTTTTCAAATCATTGGCATCACTTGATCTTGAAGCATGTGTTAGTTGAAGTTTTGGTCAATTTGTACATTATTAATGTTGTCTGAAATTCTCACCTTCAACAAGCAACATGATTGATTGGTTGGTTGTTGGTTCTTAATTTTAACAAAACAAAATTGGTGGTTATATTTATGGTTTTGTTAGGATGGATTAAGGAGTGAAAATGAAAGATTAGAAAAACTGTTGTTTAAATTAAAAGAAAATAAATAAAGATGTAAGAATACTGTGTATTTTTTTATTCTAAATAATTCAATTTTTTTACTTTTTTTAATTTTTTATTTCATTAATCATAATACGGATTAGTAGAAATAGATAGAGGAGTTAAAACTTTATTATGTATGGATTACGAAAATTTTATGTTTAAATATTATATTTATCGTAATAAATTAAAGTAAAAATTTAAATTAATATATCATTAGTACCGGTAGAAGTAGACTCAAATTCTTTAACAGTTTAATTTTTTATGAACATATTTTTTTTTATTTTCAATTTTACGAACGTCATATATTTTTATTTTCTTTTAATTAAATACTATACTTTAAATATTAATTTAAAATATAATTAGCAAATGATTTAATTAATTAAAATATAAAATTAAATTTCTGAAAATTAAATAAAAAGGTATAAATTTTTAAAAAATCAAAACTAAAATTGAAAAACCAAAATCTAATAACAGAAACTAAAAAGAGATGAAAAATACAATCCAGTCGAACTCTTTTATCATGACTTTTAAAATTATTATCATGAAAATCACCAAAATCATCATACATTATAATTTGTGATAGAGTAATATACAAAAACATTAACTACTTCAAAAACATAAAATAAAAATGAGAAAAATTTAATACATTGTAAATTTCGAAAACTATATAGTATTTTTATTTGTTCTTTTTTTATAAAAGAAGCATAACAGCACTAGAAAAATGTGATTATTTGGAAAACTTGGTTGGCGTGAACATCTGAAATAAATAAATGCAAAATCACCAAACTAACTAAATTTCCAATGACAGCATTGAGAAGTGTGCAATCAAACCCTCCAACAACAGTATACACCATTCAATTCAAACATTCATCACTGCTTAAGGTGGTCCTCTTAGGATTCCAAAAACTGCAAAAATAAAACCAAAACAAGAAATGTTGTTGTAGGACAAAAATAGTATATAAAATTTGGGTTAAATCAACTTTTAATTCTAACTTTATGATATATTGAAATTTCTGATAACACAACACCGATAGTTTTTAGAAATTAAGTGCAAAGACACATAAAATAAATTGTTTGATGTAAAATATAAAATGGTGATTGAAGTTAATTTATGATTTTTAACACAAATGAAGTTAATTATATTATCATAAGTATTGTACTAAAATATTTAATCTTTAACAAGATCTTATGTATCTAATCTTCAACAAATATACAAGAATAAAAAGAGTAATTGTTTGCTGTCATATTTTTTTAAGTTCATTGAACAAATGATGAGTATATATTTATTTATGTTAGACACTTCTAATCATGTTTTTTTTAGAATAAATTTATTATTTTATTTTAAATATAATTTACACAAATAAAATTAATTGACTAAATTTAAATTTTGAATTTTAAGTATATTTTTTTTTTATTTTTTATTTAATTATCTGCATATATTTTTATTTGTTTCAAATTCAATTAAGTTTTCTGTACAGAAATTTTTCAAATTTTCTACAACGATAATCTTATACAATTCTTCCTTGATCTACAACAAATTTTTTTCAAATATTTTACAATATTTATTAGTATGTGATGAAAATGAAACTAATAAATAATTGAAAATTAAGTCTGAATTGATTTTGTGAAAGAAAGGAGACAATCGAAACATCTCATAGTATAATTTTTAGTTTTACTTTTTTTTCGTATTTTTCATTAATGCTAGAGTTGATTCATATGTGATTTTTTAATAATTTGATATTTATGTTTAATAAAGTTTTTTTTCTATAATTGTGTTTATTCTCATTTATTATATAAAATAATCTCTTTAATAGTAGAGAATCAAGACTAAAATTCTTTTAGTTTAATTGTCAAACCACATTGAACATTATCTAACACGAACACATATAATGCATATAATGTTAAGAGTTAACGAATACATTTCTTCTTCATTTTGAGTTTTCATTTTCAACTTTTACATTTTTAGCTTCTTGCTCTTTTCTACCTCTTCATTTTTTTCTTTGATTTTCAACCTACATTTTTGCTTCTTTATTTTTGTTGTTATTAATTTATTTTCATTACACTGCAGAATTCCAATAACTTTTTTTTTTAAGTTGTCTTTCTTATTTAAATTCAAATTGTTTACATTATTTTTTCAAAGTTACTCTGCATTTCAATGTAATTTTAAGATTTCTGCATTTCTTTATATTTTAGGTGTCTAACACTTCGAAATTAATTTTATTTATTTATTTTATTGTTGCAATGTAGTGACAAATCTCTCTATAAGGACTTATACTGTATAAAAAACAAATTGAATTGATTTTCTTACAAATTAAAATTAGCGCACTTAAAAGTTAATTTATAGAAATACCTTTTATTTAGTCTCTCCAAATATTTGCTTATAACTTATATATAAACTAATTTTAATTTATAAAGAAATCAATTTAATTTCATTAATATACTCTTTTTTTTTTTCTTACAGAATGAAAAGCTTGTCTGTTATCTAAATATTTTCTTTTTCATTTCATGCATTTGTGGTTTGAGGATTTAATTTAATGTAAAAGGAATACAATTTTAACAAATTAAAAATCATGGTAAATATTATTTTGTAAGTTAATTACTGTACAAATCAACTATCTTATTATACCTACTAATTTATGATTGATAGGAGTGTAAAAATCATTCACAAAACTAATACATTGTAATTTTTTTTCTTTTTTTTAATTTCCATTTAGTTTAAATTTTCTTCACAGTCAAATTACAACTAAATTTACATTAGATTATTCAAATTCAAAGTTAAACACTATAAATAGTAAAATAAATAAAAACTTAAATCTAAGTTTGGCTAGAATCAAATGACTGTATAACAAATTTAATACATAACTGCTCAACTCCCATATTCACACTATATCTACTACTCACCCTAAAGATTTGGGCACTGAAATTGGAGTCTGGACTCTCCATTTCTCAATTTTGGTCTTAAGATCACTACCAAGAGAAATGAGTGATTCCTGACGACTAGCAAAAGCTGCAGCAATCTGCTTAACTTCCCCTTCTAGTTTTTTCCTTCTCAGCACTTCAGTATTTAAATCTTTCAAAACATTTTCTTTTTGGCTGGAAACCATTGATAGTTTCTCAGATGATTCAGAGAACTTCTGCAGTAAAGACTCTCTCTCGACTTTCAAAAGCAGTAACTCCCTTCCCATGCTTTCATATCTTTCACATAAATCCTCTTTTGAATAAGCAGTTTCACCTCCCAAACCAGAGCCCTTTGTCACAAAAATTTGATTTAGGATAATCAATAACAACTTACCATATAATGTAATTCTATATGTTCACTCAACAATTCTCTTCCCTACTTGATTCTATAAATAGCTAAAGAGAAATCAATCCAAATTTGTAAATTGATTTTACTTTATTCTTATCCAATAGCACAATGAAATGGATTCTTATAGAGACAGACTTGTAACATAGATGAAATGGAATTCTGTAATCTTTTTAATTTTTGCAATAGTATCTAGTTTATCTAATATATTGTTATCAATGGATAGCTATTATAATAAAAAAAAAATAACATACAACTATATATTTTTGTAAAAGGAGACCATGGGAGGAACTGGTTAAACAACATTCATTTTATTTCTAACCATTACACATTCCACATGGTAGAAGAAATGAACTGTAGATAATTTTTATTGTTTTATAAACATGAAAATCCCGTGTAAAAGCCACTATATATCTATAATTTCTTAATGATTTGCTCAATTTCAGCTACTGGACACGTGCCACTCAAGGCTTCAGTTAACTATTGTACTAATGGCAATGGAATTCTCAAAGACAGAAGCCCTAAAAATAAGACAAAGAATAAAACCATGATTGATGATTGATATCTTGATATTTGTGAGCAGACAACTACCTTGTGTTCACAGCTGCACTTCTGTTCCTTCTCCTGTCCTTCTGTTATTGAGCTTTTCGATAACTCCAGTGATGTAATTATATTGTCAATCCTCTGGCGAAACATCTTTTGTTGTCCATCGATTACATTACTGTTTCCAGAGGAAGACCTTTGACCACACATATTCACTGCAAAATGACCTTCCAAAGTTGCAAATAGATGAGCTCCAATTTCACTCACGGTTGAAAGTATCTTCTCAGTCGATAGTGTGCCACCCGATGCACATCTCTGTTTAGACACAGGAGGAAAATACTTTACTGTTTCTAGAAATGATCAATAAAGTTCAAAAAGACTGATATAGTGCACTCATTCAACCTGCATTGCTGACAAAACCTCCTCAAAGCTATCTTTGAAATTTCCCACAGATTCAGATAACCCCAGAGGCAATTCGTGAATTAGTTGTGTTTCTTGTTGATGTTTTGGTGCTTCACCCATTAATTGCTTGCTTGATGGCACTTCATTTGAATGCTTTTTCTGGATTAACACACGAAATTAACATAGAGCCAACTATAATACCGACTTACAAAGAGAAGCTCAAACAACAAATGCTAATAATACAGAACATCATGCTGAACAATGACATGAGACGAATACAATGGTATCTTATGGATGGTCTACTCTAAAGAAACTATTATGTTTTATATCACTGTATCAGTAGTTCAAATGGATTCCAAATATTACAAATTAAAAAAATTCTAAGAGAGTGCATGAGAGATATATATAATTATCATTAGTGTAATTTGTAACATCATACTGGAAGAATGATTCCTTTTTATTCATAAATCAAGTTAAACTATTTTTAGTGGTCTTCTATTCTAGAGTCAAAATTTAAGTTTGAGATAGAATATCTATCAGATACTGACCTCGAGTTCATTTATCCTTTCTTTAGCTAATTCCAGTTGTCTCCTCAAATCTTGAACCTCTAATTCATACTTCTCAATTTCACTTGTACAACCCTGACAAACACAGGTCAAACCAAAGTAAGTAACAACGGCCAAAAAACGCATCATATACTACTCAATAAAAAAAAAGATATTAATATCATAATATGCATTAATTAAAAGTCACGCGCAAGTCACAGGGGCGTCAACTTACTGAATATTTGAACTACAAAAATGGTTATCACAAATTCCAGCTTTTGTAAAACCTTTACATGATCATGAACAGGTGAGTCTATAATTGTTCAATACCGTTTGGTCAAAATGGTGAAATCAACAAAGGAAATTTTGCAAAATCCATCAGCCAAACAAATTAAAAAAATAATTTCCACCATGTATGTCTAGACACCGACTTCTACTCTATTTGTTTCACTTTTGGGGAGATGTGGATGGATGGGAAACAATAGAAATGCAAGAGCACTTAAAAGAAAGTTTCTTTGGGAAAAAACTTAATACATATGTACTCACAGGAGTTGTATCAATTGTCGGGAATGACTGGACTTTTCTGTTGGTGGGAGGAGTAGTTTGAAGGGAATCAAGGTCAGCAACATAACCGTTGTTCATTTTCAACCACATATCTTCATCAGCCACGTTACAGAAAGCATCTGGAAGGGGGCTTTGATCTGGCAACGTTGAGTACTTTGATCGCCTCACTACAAAAGCACTGGGATCTGCCTTCGGAGATTTGAAAATATCTCCTTGAGATATACTACTAATATCACTGTACTCTTCCATAAATCCGTGCCTCAAAAATCCTGGTCCCTAATGAATAAAATGGTTACAATATCAGAAAGAGTGAGAATGAAAATCATGTTAACTATGGAACAAAAGTGATTACGAAATTCGGTTTAACGTGCAGATATAATGATCATTCAGATAAACGAGGTTCACCTGACTGTCGTTCGTCCAACAGTCTGAGAAAGATTTTGTAGTAGAATTTTCAAATTTCGTCCGTTGTTCCCTAATCCATTGATTACGTGATTTCCTCTCCTCTTGCAATTCCATTTCAAGTTTCCCACGCTCCATTTCATACTGTACAGTGAGATATAAGCAGATAGTTAATTAATTAATACAAAAGATAAAACAGAGTTCATGGTAATACTTTAAAATGAACTTTAATGCCTCTAGCTATGCATAGAGCATAGGAATTTGAAAGGTCAGACATACCTTCAGCAAATCGTTCCTGAGTTTAAGAATCTGTTGCTCGAGCTCCTCAGCATGGGATCCCTGAAAAGAAATTTTTGTAATGTAACATTTTCTTATTTTGAATGTACAAATTATCTTCAGGAGATGATTACCTGAAGCTTCTTACGTAGTTCTTCTATCTCTAGTTGTTGCCGTTTTAACAAGGCAGCATCCGTCAATATCTGTAAAATTCCTATTATCAAGACACAGTGGCCAAATATAGGCTATAAACAAGTACCAGCATGCACATGAAAACACACCCTATGCCTATATAGCTACCTATGTTAACTATTCCCTGAGGAAAACAAGTAAAATGTAGAGAAAATTTCAGGCTTGACGCAATTCACTTTAGTCCGCTAGTATCCTGTCGGGCACCAGTATGTATAAATTGTTTTAAAATTTCTTCAAACTTACGCAGTTTAAGAAAGAAAGAAAAAAAAAAATCACCATCGTCAAAGCTAATGCGGAATACGCAAGCTCTGTAAGATCAGCATGGTGGAAACTTAACATTGTAAAACGTAAACATTTCACAATAATGGTACCTAGGCGTGACTACATATATGCACGTAGAAAACCTACGAGTTCATATTCAACAAGCAATATGAAACTTTAAGGAGAGAATAAAATTTAATAGGGTAAAAGTTACAAGATAGTAAACTTGAAGTAAATAAAAATACACAGACCTCATTCACTTGAACGCAATTCGTGATGCGTTTGGCTCTACTGGCAAACTGAAGAGTTCCCCTTGTTTCTTCAATGTGAATCTGAATGGATTGAGAAATATTAGTATTAAAATATTGTTGATCTCAAGATGAAAAGAGCAACGCAAAACCAAAATCACAGCCTCTACCTCTTCTGGTGCTATGGTACAAATGATGGAAGTTTTGGCATTACCACCAAGAGCAGGTTGCAGTATACGAGTTAATTTACTATCACGATAAGGGATATGCGCCCTGCCATAAAACAAAAAGGGGCAGAGCATTATTATCTTCTAAAAAGTCCCCAAAATTAAAATATTGCACAGGAGGCAGGGCAAATAACTATATACCTTTGCTTCGAACCCTCACTTAGTTTGTTGATAACGTTTCCTAAAACCATCAAGCTCTTGTTAATATATTTTCCTTCTTTTAAACGCACTCCATCAGCTCCAGTCTTGGCAATCCTTTCAGAACCAGCTAGATCTACTAAATTCTAGTTCCACAAACTCCACAATAAGCATGCGAATTATTCAGTAAGAATTTCTTATATACAAGGAAGATGTGAGAAAAGAATACAAACCAAGACTGAAACTCGAACAACATCATTAATGGAACAATCATTGGAAGAATTGGATTCCTTTCCTTTGCTTTCAATCACCTGCATATTTCATTTTAGCACATGATTTAGGAGTGATTTTATGAGGAAAGGTTTTCAGAAACGTAAGTGTAGCAAATAAAAAGTTTAAGATATACCATTCTAAATATTGTGTGCGATCTGCTACTCCTTACATTCATATTTGTCTCACCAAAATGTCTGTTAACTGTAAAAGTATCAAAGAACAATCACCAACTTAAATAAGCATGCATACGTTCAAACTCCACTATAAGCAAGTATCAGTATAAACACAAACCTTCCCCTGCTTTAATGAGATCCAGCACTTGTTCAGCATTATTTACAATTTCCTCTTTCAGTCCTGAAACAAATACTCCACGCTGACAAAAATCAAAATATAAAAGTCAGCCCATTTATACCATACATTTTCTATAGTATGAAGGCACATCAAATTTTAAAAAGAATACATATAGCAACTATGTAACCTCCAAACTCTCGTGAATTTGCAATTTTTGATTTTCAACTACAAGAAGGTCGTTAATTTCTTCGTTGTAGATCTCCATATAGGAAACTCGTATCAGAAACTCTCGATCAGACATCTGAGGCACCGAATTGGTTGAACCAAGCATCAAACCAAACATCAAAATTACATAAATAACCACAAACTTGAACAAACTGAAACAATCTCGTACTAAGTACTAAACCTACCGTCTCAATTGTTGCAAATATGTCTCTAACTGCTCGAGGAATCACTCCCACATCAGTTTCAGAACCATTCATGGTGAATGTCTTGCCACTACTGGTCTGCCCATATGCAAATGCAGTTCCTGTGCATAGCATTTGACTTGAACTCAACAAATCAACATTCATATTTAGAAATTACAAAAAATTAATTACAAGAGTAATGTTTGGATTTTCGTAGCATCCTCCAAAAGCACATTGAAATACTGGTAATTTTAAGTAAATGTTCAGAACTTTTGTCCATTGAAAATTTGACTACTATTTGAAACAATTGAAAAGAAAACTAGATAATGAAACTTGATTTTAGAATAAAATATCTAAACATAAAATCAATTCATTTCAAAATTAACTTTACGTTAAGCTATGATGTAGCTGTCCCTATTTTACGGTAAGTAAATGGTCAGACGTTTAGTCCATTGAAAAATTGATTATTAGTTGAAACAATTGGAAAGAAAACTTGTTAGTGAGACTTGTTTTTAAAGTAAAATATCTAAACATAAAATCACTTCGTTTCAACTTAACATAGTTGCTGTAGTTTATCCCTATTTTTAACTTTAATTCTCTACTGGTACATCATAAATTTTAGTAAATACAGTCTTTGTAGCAGGGGCACAAGAGTGCCAATGAACTTCACTAGGATACATCTAACTAAATTTATGTCTATCTTGACCTCATAAATCAGCTTCTAAGATGAAGATTAGGATTCCCAAAAATACACAACCAAAGCATACGATAAATCTTACAATACATTACCTTAACCATTCTTGAGATTTCCAAACAATTACTCAAATTCTTCCTAAATTTCTAACCCCTGTAATAATCACCCTTGATTGTTTAAAAAACACTGTACCTACACTCCTTATCCCCTTAGTCTTTTAAAAATGATGGAGAAGTTTATGTAATTTCATGAATCCTTGGAACGATGGATGCAATTTGCTTTAAATCTTAATCCAACATTGTTTACTTGGTTACCACCTGAACTAAGCTAAGACCAAGACGAATATCAAAACCAAAATAACTAAAATAATAATAACAACAATGAGTAAATACGAGAAAAGAACGAGAATCGAATTTGGATACCGTTGAAGCCATCGAGCGCGGCGTGAATGATGTCCTTGGCGAGGATCTCGTAGACGCTAGCATTGGTGCTTCTTTCGTCGAATATGTGATCTAAAAGAGTTGGAAATGAAAAATTGGAGAGTAGATTTGAAAATGAAACAGAAAGGTGAAAGAAATGGACGATGACGGCGACCTACCGAAAGCGTGAGAAGAGGCTGAGAGAGGAGTGCCGTGGATCTTGTGAAGAGATATGCGGTTATTTTCGACCTTCCAGAAGGTTCCAACCGCGGAGGAGGAGTCATCGGACACCGGAGGACGGAGGCGAACGGCGACACAGATCTTCTCCATTTTGCTGCTTTTCTCAGTGAGTATGTTCTGCAACGAATAGAGCGGCTCTGCTACGACCTTTTTACAGTATTTGTTTGAATTTCAGTGGCATTGACGGAAATACCCTTGTGGATCGCGGCCCAACGGTTAAGTTTAATTTCTGAAGCTTCGCACGTACCACGTGTCTCTGCTTCAAAACATGGCACAAGATAGAATAAAAATTAAAAAAAAAAAAAAAAAAAATAAGAAAAAAAAAAAAAATAATAAACAAAAAAAAAAAAAAAAAAAATAAAAAAAAAAAAAAAAACAAATTATGAAAAATGTGAAAATTAATAACAAATAAAATTATAACAAAATGTGGTAAAAAGCATGAATCACACACGAATTGCACACATTGTTCCATTAAACAAAAATTAAGCAACAAATAACTTAAAAATTGGTGTTTGCACACATCATCATCATCATTATTTATTTATTATTATTAAACATATATAACTGCAGTAATTAAAATACTATTTACGATAAAATTTGAACCACACATATTTTTACCAATTATTTTAAACATACTCTAATTATTAAATACTTAAATTTCAATGGTTTTATTTATAACGCAAGGAGAGACTCTGTGAAAATTATTGTATATAATTTTTATGATTAGTTACAGAATATGAATAAAATTAGTTTATATCAATTTTAAATTATGTAAATGAAAAACTGAAAATAATAATAGTTATTTTTTAATATTACATATAATATCAATATATTGTAATTAGTAATTCTTAAGAATATATAAAGGGTAAAAAAATTCTAATGTAAACCAAAGATGAAGAAAATAAATAAAGGAATGCATGGAAGATAAAGTTGGTAATAACTTATATAATGACTTCATTTTTATTAATTATGACTATATGTATTTCAAAAAAAGTTTACAGTATTTGTGTAATTTTTTTTTTTTTTTTTTACTTTCAATATAACCTTAAGTGATTCTATTTATTGGCTATTATAGACAATTGCTCAATTACAATTAAATGACATGTCATTATTCTATTTTTAAAAACTTTTTTATAGCACCAACATTTGTTTGACATTATTTTGCTGTATCAAATATTTCACTGATAATATGACTTTTTATTAAATATCTTAAAATTCTTTATTTTAGTCAATTTTATGAACTACATTATATATAGTCCTCTTTACAAATTTTTATTTGTAAATCAACCTCCTTTAGCTTTCTTTCCTATGGGTTTTTCACATTTATTGATAACGCCTTCATAGAATTATTTCATTTATCTATTATTTCTCTAATATATTTGTATTTCCCATTTCTTTTAATTTTATTCACTTGATAAATAACGCAATGAATTTGATAAATATAACATTTTATTATGAGTGAAATTGAGATTATATTTTTTACACATTACACCTTAATTTTTCTGATAACATTTAATTAAGAAAAATTTGTTGTGGACAACTAGGTAAAAATAGATCAAGTTAGCCAATATAAGTTATCAACGAGGTAAAAATAGATCAAGTTTGACAATATAAGTTATCAAGTAGGTAAAAATACATTACCTACCCATACTCAAGCTACTTAACTTTTTTAAGAAGTAGGTTATACAAAAAAATAGCATTGGATTATTTAAAAAGTCTTATAGGTTTCATATGGCAATATCTAATTGAGTAAATATAATAATACATTTTTGTTACTATTATTATTATATTTAATTTGTTTCAATGTACTAAAATCGTATATTTATTACTTTTCCTATTTATTAAGCACGACGTCTTGCATAAAATGTTAAATTGATAAGATTTTCAAAAGATAAACTAGAATCATACCAGTTCACCAGTGCACTCAGTGATTAGTATTGAATTATTTGCTTTCAAAACAGGAAGAAGTGAGATTATTAATTAAGAAGTTATTAGATACTTTTATATTTTAAAATTTAAAAACTAAGTCTGCAAGGTTTTATCTTCATAAGTTTAAGAACATAAACCTGTCCAAAAACTCAAGTTATATAATAATTTCTATATTTACTTATTTAGATATAACAGCATTGAGTACTGAAAATAATCTCTATTATCTGTGTTGAATGTTCTTTTTTTTTTTTAGAACTAAAGTTATGGTATTGTCAATGGGTCTAATCTGCATTTCTAGGTCAAAAGATGACACCTCTTTATTTACTCTTTCCACCAAACAACTATTTATGCTGAGTTCTTAAACTTGGTTATGAAGAAATAATAGGAAAAATAGAAGAAGAAGAAGACAACTACTAAACATAAAATGAAAGAAGAAAAAAAAAAAAAGGACATAGTGAATTAGTGAGATAATAATATTTTTAAACGCTCACCCAATGATACACTTAGTTTTGTATGAGTGTTTCTATTAAAGTTTTTTTTAATATTTTAATTTCACGAGACTGATTCTTTGTGGATTTCATGGGGGCTACAAATCTGAATTCCAAAGGGATTCTCTGCATTTGGATAAAAAACAACTAATCTTCAAAAGGTGATTGTAACTTTGTTAAGGGACTTGACTTCAGTGTCCATGTTGATCTTTCTTATCCAAATCAATGATTGATAATACGAAACCATAATAAATAAATAGTAGATAGATTAAGTTATTTTAAGAGTAATTTTTCTAAAAAAATATTTTTTTTTAATTTGATAGTTTGAAGATAGACTAGTTGCAAGAACCATTCAATTTAAAATAAATAAATAACTAGATTGATAAACTTTATCATAAAAACTTTCATCTCAAAATCTTAAATTTTGTGTTATAGTTTTTTTTTTATATTATTTAACTTTATCATTTTTATTTAATCTTAGAATTTAAACTTAATTTTAGATATGAGTGACTCTAATATTATTCACGAATCTTTTCATGGAGATATTTGTAGAAAGATTTTACAAGACTTTCTAAACTTTTTTAATTATTAAATCCTCTAACAATCTTTTTTAGATAATTTAATCATTTAGAATAGTTTTAATGATAAAATTTTTGATGATCCTTACATTTATCAAATTAATTTTGCTTAAATCTAAAGAAGACAAAACTTTAATGGTCTAAATCTGAACATTTAATCTGCTACTTTTAATTATTTAAACAAAACAAATTGATTTGTTTTAGGATTTATTTTTATCATGTAGAATGTTGTTTTTACTGTCAACATAATCTTTTGTACAGAAAAGATCACTCATGTCTTTGACTTTGTTTTGCTGCACCTGATCTAGCCATTTATATATTTAATCTAAGATTGGGAGTTTTTTTTTTTCTTACCCAATGAGTTATTGATTGCTTTCAAATTTGATTGATTTGTTTTCAAATTAAAAAGCACAATGCCTCTTTGATATTTCCTCTGCTCTGTTTAAAGAATATTTTCAAAATTCTGATGTGTTATTAATGTGATATATTTAAATTTGTTTAAATCATTGAATTAATTGCTTAGTTATTTTGGGATTCCTTTGATAATTTTTCACTGATTAGCTGACAAATTAATTGGTTGATTGCTGATAAAACCTTTTCTACATAAAGAAAGTTTTCCTTTTGAGTGTTTTGGTTCATTACCTATCAAATTTATATGTAATCTGCTCAGTAATTAATTACAGTTATATACATATTTGGAATCAAATTAAACTTGATCAAATCAAATTATGTTGAAAGATTTGCATATGCTCCATTTAAAGAAAGTTTTCCAAAATTGATTTGATTGATATGTTCTACTAATTTCAGCTATTGTCTTGTTAATCAAAGATTTTAGAAATCATTCATTGATTAGACCGATAGTTTTGGAAACAGTTTATTTAGATAAATCCATTTCCTGTGGTTTAATGTTTACCCCATTGCTTAAGAAAGTTTTCATTAAAAATCTGATGAGAAGATCACCCTGCTAAATATTGCATATTAAAGTTTATTTGATTTTGATTGCTGTTCTAAATTGCAGTTATATTTAAAATTTAAATAAGTGTGATCTGTAATTAATTGAGATAAAATTTTATAACTTATGATTTATTTTTTGTTAGCACCAGTGGACTGCTGCAGTGATTTGATGAATTCAACCAAGTGAAGATGCTCTAGATCATGTGAAGGATGGATGAAGATTTCTTGAAGTTTGAAGACTTGAGTCTAGGATCTAGAAATGTG
>Ga0209489_108233_pt1 | contig 14500 bp, 7 predicted proteins | sample SiratrowhiteBW_FD_187527 | JGI IMG/M metagenome (GOLD analysis project Ga0209489, IMG submission 187527) | Root nodule microbial communities of legume samples collected from California, USA - Siratro white BW (SPAdes) (version 2) | ecosystem: Host-associated > Plants > Roots > Nodule | place: USA... | reverse complement strand
GTATCCTTTTATTATATATATATATATATATATATATATATATACACACACACACACATAGGAGCTTATACCTCATTGATAGGAGGTGATGGTGTTTTTAGAAAAACATTGGCTCGAATCTTGTTCGATTTCATTAGCAGGATATCCAAAAAGATATCAAGGAGTTTGTGTAGACTTGCTTTGTTTGTCAACAAGCAAAAGTTGCTAACCTTCTTCTTGTTGGGCTATTACAATCATTACCAATTTCTGATCAGATTTGGGAAGATTTAGTAATAGATTTTCATTACTAATCTTCTCGCTTCCAATGGTTTAATTACGATGCTTGTGGTTGTTGATAGGCTATCAAAGTGTGTTCTTTTTTCTGCTTTAATAGTTGACTATTCGAACAAATTAGTAGCAAAGGTTTTCATGAAAACTGTGGTGAGACTACACGGGACACTTAACACTATTGTATCTGATGGGAATAAGGTGTTTACTAATCAATTCTGGCAACAACTGTTCAGATAAAGTGACACTTCTCTGAACCTGCGCACTCTTGAATAAGTGTTTATCAATGTACGTAAGATGTTTTACTTATAATTCTCCTAAAAGCTAGAAGGTTAACACTTCTTATCATCACAGTAGTGGGATGACTCCAATTAAAATTGTCTCTAAACTTTTGACCGTAGTGGTCTCATTTCAGTCCAAGAACACTTAGTACAAAGGCCTTGACACTTAAAAAGATTGAAACTTAACAAATGTTGATAAGAAAAGGAAAACATTGGAGTTGAAGACCAATGACATGGTCTTGGTGAAATTGAAACCCTAGAAACAACGCTATGTTGCTCTTAGGAAGAATAAAAAACTTAGTTTAAGGTATTTTGGTTCCTTTCTCGTAATTGAAAGAATTGGACAGGTTGTTTATAAATTTGTTTTACCCGAAACTACTAGAATCCATCAAGAATTTCATTGTTCTTATTTTAAGTCTTGTAAAGGGGGTCACTCTCGATCAACCATATGTTCCATTACCTGTCAGTAAAACCTTTAACTTAATTGCAACCTATCAATCAACATGTTTCTATATTGCAATCTCGAGTCATATTGAGAGGACAACAACAAATTCCACAACATGTGGTTCAATGGAAGGTTTAGATGCAGATAATGCAACTTGGGAAGACCACTTAGCTTTACAATAGGCTTATCGAAATCTCAACTTCAATGGGGGAGGAATTGTAACAAAAGCAACTTAAACAATTTAAAGAATGAGGAAGCAAAAGGAATAAAGAAGTCATTGCTGGCAAGGAAGGACAAATGGCAATTAATCCTAATGATAAGGATGTGAGGAAAGACATGAGAATCCACATAACTAACTCTAGAATAGAGGATTTTGATTGGCCTAGGATCTAATATATATTCTATCGGTTAAGAAGAGAGAAGACATGAATGGAATGATTTTGAATTCTCTCCCTTGATTGTTCTGTTACAGCTTTCCTTTCATGACAATTTTGCAATTTCTCTATGCTTGCTACTCTCCTAATAGCTCATTTTCCGTTGTAAGAAATTCATCATTTCCGTAATACCATATACAAAGATTGTTTTGATAATTGTTTATTTTAAACTTGTAGCTATCACTTTTCACGACATACCTGTTTACCAATGACTAATACATCTCCCTTCTATTGATATCCCATACTCAAAACCATTCTCATGGTACCCAACTAGTATTTGGACCTTTCGCTAAGTTGACCAGTCCACCCGAGGAAGGCCAGTCTGCCCCCAACTTGACATCAGGCAAGCAAATCCTCATCTCTCGGTGTTGCAGCTTTAATGCATGATGGTGATTTCTTCATATTCATCCACATTATGCTCTTCAGTGTTCTGGTGCTTATTTTTGCTGTTAAAGAGATTAGGGAAAGAAAGGATAGGAGATATTTGAGGGACAGATTGATGAGTCCACTCTTCACAACTGGTATAAAGAAGAGGGATATTAATGAGAGGAAAAAAATAGTTGACAATTATTTAATTTTGGATGATGTTGTGCATAATAGTCTTTTGAGTAACAAAAATTTAAACTTGTCCTGTGCTTAGCAATTTTAAATCAAACATGAAACATTTTTTAGTGCTGTCTTAATCTTTTAGCATATCAAATTCACTCTTAAGTCAAGATATAAAAGAATAAATCTCATTTTTTGAATTTTTAGGACGATGCATCGGCCAATTATTCATTAGTAAGGGAAAGGAAAACAATTTAGCATTACTCAATTTGTATGGTTACATGCTGTATTTGATATGTTTTTTCACAGTAATGTTTAATAGTGCCTAGTAAATCAATGGAACTTATGCCAGGGTCAGCCACTACATGGCAAGAAAGAACAAGTTTTCCAACAGTTATAGCCCAAACATGCAAGTCATGAACATCCTGTACTCCCTTGATATTTCTAATGCCACTTTCCAGCTTGCTAATATCTATCTCACTTGGTGTCCTTTCCATGAGAATGCCATAAATATTCCTAAGCATGGGCAGGGTAGTACCTAAAGATAAAACAGAGAATATAAGAGTGCACACAAGATCAACTATAAACCACTTAGGTTCAGCCCACACTATGGCTCCAGCAATCATCACTCCAACAGATTGAATCATATCGGTCATGACATGCAAATACGCCCCCTGAAGATTTATGTTCAAGACACTAGTATTTCTGTGACTACTTGAAATCAGGTTAACATTCTCCTCATCACTTATTATAGATAGCTCCTTATTCCCATGATCATGATCTGTCGGGCTATGATCATGACCATGGTGATGACCATGATCATGACCAGAATCTTGACAACCATGATGACCATGATCATGACCAATCCATGCAACCATGATAAAGTTAAGAACAAACCCAAGTGTTGCAATTGCAAGCATGAGCTTTCCATTGACACTAGTATTTTGTACAAGAATTCTACCAACTGCTTCATATATCAAATAACCAGCTATCAACCAAATTAACTGCACAGATACAAGAGCCCCCAAAACCTCTAGACGACTGTATCCGAAAGATTGATGCGGTGTTGCCTCCCAACCTGAAGCCCACACTGCAAAGAGAGAGATAGAGAATCCAGTAATATCAGAAAGCAAGTGTGCTGCATCACTGATGACAGCTAGGCTGTGAGCTTTTATTCCACCAATAAGTTCCACAACCATGACAACAGCATAGAAAACAATAAGTCCACAAAGTTTCTTTGCCGACTTTGAAGACTCTTTTGACGTCACAACACTATTTTCATGTCCAGAAAAAGGACAGCCAGAACTGCAAGATGACCCTGCCTTCACAGGAAGAACATCAAGTCTTTCAGAGGTAATGGGTATCTCAATTTCCTGCATTATCCTCTCTTCCACCAAGATAGGGGCTTTCCCGTTTTCCATTTGCTCCAGCAATCTGGGTACTTATAAACCCTAAACAAAAAAAAAAAAAAAAAAAAAAATAAAAAAAAATTCAGAAAAAGTCATCCCCAAGGCTCAGTCTATTGTTAGATTGCCAACACCATCATCATCAGGAAGAGCATTCAAAATTACATTCCTATGAAGAAACAGCCAGAATTAGGTAAATTGTACATTTTTTACCATTTCAAACAGAATCAATAAGATAAAAATGAGATATTATAGGGTGAACGATAAATTAGACTACTTCAATTTCAAGTGTGAATCAAATAAAATAAACAGAGGAATGAGTATTTTGACACGTGACAAATAAGCGTTCATCTGAAACTTGAATTACCTTAGAAGACAGCACTCTCAGACATTGGGTGTCCATAGTTAAGAGCAAAGAATGATTTTGCAGAAAGAAGAGGAGCGAAAATAATAAAATAAATAAAGCGTACCAGCAGAAGTGAAGCGGTGGTGGAACCGAGGAAATGGATTGGAAATTGAGAATGGTATCAGGAATTGAGGGCTTAGGTTAGAGGAAGCGAAAGAGATCGGAAGGGAAAGAGAAAGGAATAAAAATGTAGAAAAACATGACGTTGAAGATTAATTTAACGTGGAGTTGCCGGGGACACGTCTCACGGCGGAGAGTTTGCAATAGCCGGCAACAACCACTTACAAAACCAAGCAACATGTTTCTTAGGTAGATTCACAAAATTAATTTGTAAAATAATTTGTACGTTTTAAATTTAATTGCTTTCTCAAAATGCTATTTACTTTTATTTATTGACGAATTGAAAGCTAACAAATAATTTGGATTTTCCTTTTCTTATAATAGAAAAAGAATCTGTTCTAGGAAAAAAAGTGGTTTACTTCCTTATATTGAATTTTAAGATGATATGATATCTTTTATTGTGAACTGATATTTTTATATAGTAAAAATTAAGTATAATAATATTTTATAATTGGAAGAAAATTTTAGTTTTAATTTTAAAATATAAATATAAACGGGTGGATAAAAAAAGGAACTCCTTAAGGTCACCTAATAATTAAAAAGAATTTTGACTAGAGAAGCATAGAATGAATTTTCACGCTTGATACCAAACATCTTAATTCAGAGGACAATGGTTCCTGCAGCGATGAAGCAGAGCTTTTCTCTAGACCTATCCTAGTCTTCCAAAGACTTTACGTTGGCAAAATTTAAAGCTTGCAATTACCTATTGTTACACATGGTCAATAATTATATAGAGAAACTGATTAATTTTAATTTATAAATTTTAAGTCAACAATAATATCTATTCAAATTAGTTTATGTATAAAATTAACTTTAATTTATAAATTAATTTATTTCACTTTTCTTTATCTTCTATATAGAGTGGTTAATCTAAACAGAATTTTAAGTGTATGTTTAAGGAAATCACTTTAGTGTTTTTATAGGGGAAGGATAAAAAGTTATCGGTTTAATTAATTATTTTACATTTAAGCTTTCATATTTAGAGATTTTATATTTGAGTTTGTTTTTCGTGTTATAATCTTTATAGTTTCATTTTGTGAAAATTATGGACAGAAATTAATCACTTAAGACATATCCGCTTTATATTAATTAATAAATATTTTTTTAAAAATGATACCAAATTATGTCATAATTAATTTACTGCATTACTGAATAATTTTCCACATGAAATTAATCATTTCTATGACGTGACGAGTAAAGAAAAAATTCACCCACATTCGTGACCACAACTTAACAACCTAAATGAACGGACTCCACTAAACCTACAAAATCCCTTATAAATCATTATAAAAATAAATTTTTATATTAGATTACTTTGATTGATTTTACTATTTCCTGCTATTTTTTTTAAAGTATAACTTATATTTTCTTTAGACTCTGGAAGTTTTATCCTAAAAGTAAAAATAAAAAATAAAAAATAAAAAAATAAGTATTTAAGCTTTACTTACATTTTTTTAATCATTGTACAGAAACTATCATCATAAATATAAACTTAATTTTTATAATAATGAATTGAATACTTACATTGATTATTGTGCTTTAAATTTATAAAATCTAAAAAAATTATAACCTAAGTTGAAAATTGTAAAGTATTACCAATCTAATAAAAATAATTAATAATTTTATTTGGTATTTAAATATATAAATTTCAAACTTATTCTTTCTCAACTCCTGATAAAATATGTTGGGTGACTTTTTGAATAAAACCTCAAATATGTAAATTTTAAAAATAATTTTGATTGTGAAGCTGAAAAACTTTTTTACATATCATTTATACTGAACACATCAGTACCCAGCTAAAATTGTGAAGGCAGTGTGTGCCAGCGGTGGTTGGTGTGTTACAAGTGTGGTTGTGAAAATTATAATTACTCAACCATATTTGACGTTGAAGTTTGAGTTTTAAGGTGAAAAACAAGCACTGAGTTTTATTAATATCAAACCATAAACATCACATGTTCCAAAATACATTTAACATACGACACTCTCACTGCGATATTCACAACTAATTGGGAATTCAAACACACCCTTAAACTGAACCTGGGAAAGTACACTATTAATTTATTCTTAACACGACACAGAAACCAATACAATGAAAGTGTAACTAACAGAATGAGAGTGTAATGTACTTAACACAGAAAATGTGAAAACAAGGCCAGTCTATATATGGAGGCCATTAACGGTGAAGCCGCCATCAACACAGATGGTCTGTCCTGTGATGTAAGAGGCTGCTGGCAAGCACAGGAATGCCACCAACGAAGACACCTCCTCTCCCTCTCCAATCCGACCAAGAGGGATTTGAGCATTGAAAGCATTCAGAATTTTTTCCCCTTTAAAGTGCTTCAAGAACACAACATAATAATCTGATGCCCTCAGTCCAGTGAAAAAAGAAAACAAATGACAAGAATAATCATACACTAACAATGACAGCAAAAATGTTACCTTATCCGCAAGAGGGGTTCTAATTAGCCCTGGTGCAACACAATTAGTCCTTATGTTGTCTTTGGCCCATTCGCATGCCAAATTTTTTGTCACTTGGTTCATTGCTCCTGCATGCAAATTACGTACACATTTTCAAATTAACAGCTTCAGTTGGCTAGCTTTTACTACTGATGAACAATCACCTTTTGTTGCACCATATACAACGGATGCTACGTTTGTAGCTACAACACCAGTAATCGAGGATATGAAAATAATACTTGCAGCTTCTGAAGCTTTTAGGAGAGGATGTGCAAGCTGGCTTAAGTGGAAACAAGATTCAAGATTCGTATTCATCAGAAATGCGAAATCTTCCGCTGTGAAATCCAGGGTCTGTTTCTGTATGTTTGTTCCCACGTTGTTTACCTAAAATCGTACAAAATGTGAGCCGAATCTGATAATGGATTTCGAACTATTCCTCATAGTATTAATTTTTGAAAAAAGATTGAAAAAGTAACTTTAATTCCATGCAATTGAATTGAATGAATTACTAACAAGGATATTGAGTTTTCCATTGAACTGAGAGGAGACTCTAGCTATGAGCTCTTGTCTTTCTACACGAGAGGCCACGTCACAGACCGAACCAGTTACTTTGTATCCTTTTGTGGTCCATTTGTTTAAGGAATCATTGAGTTCAGTTTCGTTTCCAGCACAAGTGTGTACAGTTGCACCAAGTTGAGCCAGCTCCTCAACGATAGCATATCTAGGATGAAGTACAAAACATCGATCAGAGAAATTAATAACGAGAAACAATTCTCATGCAATATCCACTTACTTTGTACTTGTTCTTGTTACTATCGATTACTGATACAAACATTATAACACATCTAACACAAAAAAATTAAGGAGTTCTTCAACTAGCTTTTGTTGTTAATTGATAGTTAACAAATTAATAGGTATTTTTCAGTAGCAAGCTTCAAATTCAGAAACAAAAAGTGAAATGAAAAATGTGAAAAAAAGGAGAGATGACAGTAACCCGATTCCTTTGGAACCACCGGTGACCAGTGCTGTCATCCCCTGCAAACACCACCTGCTGCTTTTGCTACCACTGTCTGTCTCACCCATTTTTTTTCTCTTCAATAATGAAGCTTTGAAATATGTAATAATTGATGTTGCTGCCTTCTTCCAAAGGGCTTATATTTATAGTCATTATGATTCTCTTTCTGCATGGAGAAAGTTAAGAGTTAAAATGTAAGACATTGATTAAAAAATGTAAGTAAAACTTAACTATGTCTTTTTTTTTTCTTTTTTTTTTTTTACTTTTAGGATAAAAACTTTCAGAATCCAAAGAAAATATAAGTTTAAACTGAAAGAAGATTGGCAAGAAATAGTAAAAATTAATTAAAAGTAACTTTATTGAAAGAGTAATAATTGTAAAGTAGTGCCCATAAAATTGCCGACTAGGGGCATAGCTAGGGTTTTACAAAGAACACGTGTTTTTAGTATTTTAGGTTTGTTGGGGGTTTTGTTAGGTTTAGTGATGTCGGTCCCTTTAGGTTCTTAAGTTGTTGTGCCGAACTTGGGTGAATTTTTTCTTCACTCGTCACGTCATAGAAATGATTAATTTCATATGGAAAATTATTCAGTAATGTACTAAATTAATTATGACATAATTTGGCATCATTTTTTAAATATTTATTTATTAATTAAGTGATATAAAGCGGATATGTCTTAAGTGACTAATTTCTGTCCATAATTTTCACAAAATAAAACTGTAAAGATTATAACACGAAAAAATACCCTCAAATATAAATTCCTAAATGTGATCAAGCTAAAATGTAAAGTATAAACTAGTGTTTGAAGCAAATAATTAATTAAACCGATAATTTTTATTTTATCCTTCCACTATAAAGTGATTTCCTCATGTTTTGTCAAGTAAACATACACTTAATAGATTAACAACTCTGTGAGTACTAGTGGAAGATAAAGAAAAGTGAAATAAATTAATTTTATACGTAACCTAATTGGAATAGATAAACTTCTTTACAAATATTTCCTTAAAGAAATTGTTTAAAAGAATAATTATTTTCAGTTTTCACTTCTAACAAATCAAATTACATACACCTAATTTTTTTTTAACTAATTTCTCCTCCTTTTCTACTTTCTTTCAGTTAATTTAATCAATCTTAGTTTCATTCTAATTCTTTTCTTTTCCCTTTATTTTCCATAATCTTACTTTTCATGACATCATTCAAAGTACTTTAAACTAGGTCTTGATCTTTTAAACTCTATTTTTTATATAAATATTCATAGAAGCTAAAAATAATAATAAGTTAAAACTAATTTATAAATAGGTAAAAAGATTTGATTTTGAAGAAACTATTATGAGAGCCTGTATATAAAATTTATCTATAAATACTTTTAAAACCTCTAACCTGTAAAAAAATGTGTTTCTCCATCAGCTAAATTAATTTTTAGATAAGTTAGTGTTTGTAGAATTTTTTTACAATAACTTTTACAAAAGATGATTTTAACCCATACATATGATTGTAACTTTTTTTTTTTTTTATAGAAGTGTTTAAGAAAAAAATAATGTAAATAAATTTAAATTAATCTATGTACATAAAAATTTTAGCTTATCGATACATTTTCTTTTTATATTCTAAAAATGTTTATACATAAGTTGATCAAAAACCCCATTTAAAAGAACCATTTAAAACAAAAAAGACAGACCAAGTCTAAACATTAAATAATAAGTAAAATTAATATACGAACGCTTTTATCATTCTCCTTTACCTTATAATCGAATCGTATTATTTGTTATATCTACACTTCTATTCTATATATCCTTCTATTTACATTTTTTATTAAAAAAAATTATTTTAATCGTAAACATCTTTCATTAAAATTTGTGTTATTCATTAAAATGTATTTTTTTTTTTGGTTTCTAAGGCAACCTGTGCAAAACGAAAATTGTTCTTTAATAAAACAAAAGGAAAATATACTGAATGAAGAAAATTATATAAGTTTGCGCAATAATAATATAATAAAAAAATTAGATTGTGAATTAAACTTAAAATATAGGATAAATTCATTTAAAAAATACTTAAAAATATCACGTTACATCACTTAATAATTCATTTTTCTTAAAATATGAAATGAAATTAGTGTCATAATTTAACGCATTAATAAATAATTTCCTACATGAAATTATTCAATTGAATTTTTAAAGTATTTGCTATTGTTTTCCTAATCATACACATCAAATTTCAAATAAATAAAACATTTATAGATATATGATATAATACTACATATTGGTTTATATAAATTAACACCATTAATTCTTATATAGCAACTTTTAAACCACCATTTCTAGCACTTTTCTTTTTACAACACACTGCAATTTACTTTCTTTTTTTTTTTTTTTGAAGAAAATAACACTTTACAGATAATCCTCTTTGGCTCCATCATGTAACTTCCTCTCTCTACCAATTCAATTCTTTCTGCAACAACGTGTTTAATCACTTTCACAATTAAAAAGAAACACACATAACACAATAAACTTCATCGTGATAGCACAGCGTGTTAGGTTGCTTTTCAACTTAACACTTTTACTTAAACTTCACAATTAGATGGATCCTAATTTAATAGTCTGTTTATATGCGTATTTCATATTTATTAAAAATGGAAAATCCATTTTAGCAATTGGAGATCTTTCTTTGTATCCCCATGTCATATTCTAAAAATATGTAAGCACAGATATTAATAAATTTCAGATAAATAAAAAATTAAAAATCAAATTATATTATAAATACAAATATGTAAGTTCAATTTTATAGTTTACTAATTATAATTTAAGCATCATTTACTATACTTAATTTAGATGAAGAAATACTAACAACTACATTTTTTTATTAAACTCTTAAAATTTATGTGAAATTCATTTTCAATAGAATTTAATTGAAACGGACCTATGGTATAAAGAGTGTAATATATTTTCTTTCATCCACGCACTTATTCGAATTTATTTATTAGTCCCTAAATAAAATTTTAGTATTTTTTTAGTTTTTTTACATACAATATTCTTTAATTAATTGTTTGAATTATTAATATCAGATAACTAATGACATTTTAAAAGCATTATTAAGCAATAACATAACTGTCGACCCTAAGAACTTATTACAAGAAATTTCCGTACTTTGAAACAAATAATCAAAATTTACAAATCATTTTGGCTTTTTCAGTTTTTTCTTTTATCAGGCCTGTTCAATCTCTAATTGATTAACCTCAAATTCCAAATTTTCAACTGATCAAATATTCAATCTTCCTCAAAAATAAAAATAAAGAAGCTTCCACTATTTTCTGAAAATTTGACAACGAATATAATTTCTTTCTTCATAAAAGACATAAAAATTAGAAGAGGATTATAACTTTAATAATACAAGAATATACATTAATATTTTAAGTTAATATATATATATATGCTTAAAATATTAATAATTTATATATAAAGTGGGTATTTACAAGCCAAATAACATTTAAGGCGAAGTGCATAATTTCTTTCACACTGTGATGTGAGTTTGTTTGCAACTGTGTGAATTTTGATTGTCGCCCATTATTTAAGCATAAACCTATATATAAAATATCCACACTTCACACTTCACATATACACATGATTGATTTTAAAAATTTTAAAAATAATGAAAATGAAAAAGGTACTTTTTTTCCAGATAAAATCTTTCTGGAAATAATAAACAAATTAAAAGCTATTATGAAACCTTGTAGTAAGTTGAATTTATCTTTTGATGCTGCATTTTTTTAAATGAATTTTTCATCTTTAGCTTTTGCATTCATCCATTTAATCATAATCTTAGAAAATCTTCCACACAAAAATTTCTTTCTACACCAAGTCAAGGCCATCTAAATCAAAACACAAAAAGTCCAATTATTCTTATCCACATGTCACTAATGGTTAAAGTTTGAAAATACTTTATGAAAACCCAAAATTTTATTAAAAACGAGAATAAATAAATAAAATAATATATCTGTAAAATATATGACACAATATAATTTGATTGGAAAAACAGTTCAATAAGTGTTTATGAAAGAAATAGGGTTTTATGTGTATCATTGTTCTTTTTAAACTTTTGTTAGAGCATGTTATATTAATTTTTTATTATTAAATATATTATTTTTTGAAAATAAAATTTATAAGAATATTTTAAAAATATAAAATATATTTCATGATTGTTTAATTTTGTAAAATAATTTATAGTATGACCATTGAAAATCTTAATAATTTTAAGTTATTTATTAAAAAAGATTCTATCTTCTGTTAGAATATTATTATAAGAAAAAAAAAATAGTAGAATATATGAGATAATTAAGGAAATATCAGTAAAAAGATCAGTAAAAATATAAGATATAATCAAGGGAGTATAGAGAATATCAGTAGAATATCAAATATATTTATCTAGAATAATTTCTATATTTAGTTTTCTAGAATTTTATATTAAGTATTTTATATTAAGTGAGTTATTATAAATAAACATAAATAAAACATTCAAGAATAACCTTATTCCATGTTATCATATTCTTTATTTATTTTTATTCATAGTTATTATATCCTTGTCTAATGTTTCTTAACTTTTCGATACGCAAGATCTATATTCTTGTCCAACGTTTCTTAACTTCTCGATACTCAAGATCTTTATCCATAAAGATGATCACATTTGTTCTTATTTATTTATAAATTAATATTTTCAGTATTTTTCTTACAAATGAAATATCACTTCAAATATAAAACTTCAAGCTATATACTTCTGAGTCATTAAGTTAATTTTGTCTTTTTAGAATAGCAATCACCGTTACTACAAGTATAGCAACCTCCTTTTTTATTTTAATATAAATTTTCTACTTCAAGATATATAACCCTGAGTCATTAAGTTAATTTTGCCTTTCTAGAATAGCAATCACCATACTACGAGTATAATAACAATCACCGTTACTATGAGTATAACAATCACTTTTTTTTTTTAATGAAATGAGTATAGTATATTACTATTGAGTTTTAAATAATTTATAAAAGTGTTTGGTATGATTAGGTATGAAAAATATTAACAAAGAACTACTAAATCTGTTTTGATTCTCAAAAAGAAAACTGTTATTTGGTGTTTCTTAGGTTAAATTTTTCTTCAATCCATTACAAATCAAGACAATCTTTTATATATAATTGACTTTTTTCATAAGCCTTCCACTCATCTATTCTAATCACATCATAAATATCGTTCTTACTTTTAAAGTTATGAAATCATGATCATGTTACTCTTTCCAAAAAGAAAAAACTATTAAATATGCATTCAACAATATAATCTAAATTCTCAACCCATTGAATTAAGATACTTTATCTATATATTCATTACATTATATTTTTTGTGAATACTGATATCAAAATATTTATTTTTTAGGTCAAATTTTTCTTTTATCCATTATAAATTCAAGATAATTTGATTTCTCTCCACATTTTAAATATATAAAAATATAAGTTTTTACTATGTGCTATTTGTTTTATTATATATCATAGTATACCTATGAACAAAAAATTGTTGGAATAATGTGTATGTTAATACAATCAATAACTCTTTGTTGGATTCTAAAGACAAATTATCACTTCAAATACAAGTTTTCTACTTCAAGCTATATATACCCGTGAGCCATGACCTCAACTCAAATTTTCCTTCTTACAGTAGCAACCACCATCAGCTTCATACACCTTCCCGAAAGCTTTCACTTTTTTCGTAGGTAAAAGAAGAAGCAATTGGTTAATTTTATAAGCTACAAAAATTTCATTATTTGCATTGCATTATCAATTATATATACCTTTGATAAGTGTGATAATATCATAATCTTTACATCATAAACTTTATTTATTTGGTGTTGAAATTTATGATTCAAACAATTTTCTGGAAATAGATGTGAGAACTAATTGTGAATTCAAACACAACCATAAACTGAATCTAGGATAGTACACTATTAATTTATTCTGAACGACACAGAAAATATGAAAACATGGCTAGTCTATGTAGAGGCCATTCACAGTGAAGCCGCCATCAACACAGATGGTCTGTCCTGTAATGTACGAGGCTGCTGGCAAACACAGGAATGCCACCACCGAAGACACTTCCTTTCCCTCTCCAAATCGTCCAAGAGGTGTTCGAGGAATGTAAGCATTTGCAATGTTTCCCTCCTTCAAGAACTGCAATCAAGTTCAATGCAAGCAAATAATTAACCATAAGATCAAAAACTATAATCATACATATACGCTAACACTAACAATATCACCACAAATATAACTACCTCCTCAGCTGCAGGGGTTCTGATTATCCCAGGTGCAACACAGTTACTCCTTATTTTGTCTTTGGCCCATTCACATGCCAAATTTTTTGTCATTTGGTTCATTGCTCCTGTATGCAAATCACACATATTTCCAACTTATATTCTCTCTATCACTTCCACTGGAAATTCAACGTGAAACAACTAATTACCTTTTGCTGCACTATATACAACGGATCCTATGTTTATTGATACCACACCACCAATGGAGGATATGAAAACGATGCTTCCAGCTTCCGAAGCTTTGAGGAGAGGATGTGCAAGCTGGCTCAGGTGGAAAGCAGATTGCAAGTTCGTGTTCACCACAAATGAGAAATCTTCTTCTGTGTAATCCAGCAGCTCTTTCCATATGTTTGCTCCCACATTATTTACCTATATAAATCCATGCATGAGTGTTCTAAGCTTAATCTGACAAAATATAAATAATTTTGTATTGAACTTTCTCATTGGATGATTTTTTCTTTTGAGAAAACTGAAATTCAATTCCATGCAATTGAATTGAATGAATTACTGACAAGGATGTTGAGTTTGCCATTAAACTCAGAGGAGATTCTGGTTATGAGCTCCTTTCTGTCTGCACCAGACGTCACGTCACACACTGATCCGGTTACTCTGTACCCTTTTGTGGTCCATTCATGTAAGGATTCACTGAGTTCAGCTTCGTTCCGAGAGCAAGTGTGTACAGTGGCCCCAAGCTGTAACAACTCCTCCACGATAGCATGTCTATATATATATATATATATATATATATATATATATATATATATATATATATATATATATATATA
>Ga0209489_108232_pt1 | contig 14500 bp, 12 predicted proteins | sample SiratrowhiteBW_FD_187527 | JGI IMG/M metagenome (GOLD analysis project Ga0209489, IMG submission 187527) | Root nodule microbial communities of legume samples collected from California, USA - Siratro white BW (SPAdes) (version 2) | ecosystem: Host-associated > Plants > Roots > Nodule | place... | reverse complement strand
TATATATATATATATTTGCCAACATAAATTGTTTTGCACTATTACTTAATCAGAAATTGAATATAACTTTTCCGATAATTAATGTAAGAATTAATGCATAATAATTTTGACTGAAGACATTGTAAAAGCCTTTTTTTGTATTGTTGGAATATATATTTACTCTTATATTAACGTACAAATTCACAAGTAATATATATTTTTATTTGCCAGAGAACATTCTTCTGAATTAGAGAACTTGAACTTGATTTGCAGGCACTGATCTTGGGTGCCACTGATACAAGCACAGTTACTCTTACATGGGTGATATGCTTCTTATTGAAAAATCCTCTTATATTAGAAAAAGTAAAAGAAGAGATCAACACTCAAATTGGGGAGGACAGATTCATAACTGAGTCAGATGTGAACAAGTTAGTATATCTTCAAGCAGTAGTCAAAGAGACACTGAGGTTGTATCCACCAGGTCCTCTCTCAGCACCTCGCGAATTCACAGAAGATTGCATATTAGGTGGCTATCATATAAAAAAGGGAACTCGATTAATCACCAACTTGTGGAAGATCCAAACAGATCCTAATATTTGGTTGGATCCACTGAAGTTCAAGCCTGAAAGATTCCTTACTACTCACAGAGATGTTGATGTTAAGGGTCAAAATTTTGAGCTCTTACCGTTTGGAAGTGGAAGAAGAATATGTCCAGGAATATCCTTTGGGCTTAATATGATTCATTTAACTCTAGCGAATTTTTTGCACTCTTTTGAAATATTTAACAAACCCAATGAACCTATTGATATGAGTGAAGCCCTTGGAATGACCAATGAAAAAGCTACTCCACTTGAGATTCTAGTTAAAGCACGTTTGTCTTCTGAGTATTATGAATCCATGTGATGTGGTAGCAATACTGTCAGCTTGGATCAGGATCACTCTTTATCTGTTCCAATAAATTAGTTCAAACTGTATATATATCAAAACAAACAGAGGTGAGATTTGAGTAGTGATGCAATTCATCTTCAGAGTTGGCTTTTCCTTTTTGACAGATGTTTTTCGTATTACCTGCATTAAAAACAAACCTTCCCCTGATGCAGCAAAGAGTTATACTACTTGAAATGTATAAACAACTTCGCATGTAACAGAAAAAAATTCACATTATGAACACAGCAGTGACCTTTAACTGAGATTTAAACTTTATTTTATTAAGTTAGTTTTGTAACTGGTTGGCAGAAAATACACACTACTTTTCGGACTGGGTGTCTTAACTTACGAGAATTTTAGTAAAGCTTACATAGTGATTGTTGAAGAGTAATAATTGATCTCTTATTGTAAATCTATACTACACCTGCTAGAATTGGTGAGGGGATAGGTAAAAAATGAACTAGTTTTGTATTGTATTTACTTGCAAGTAAAGTATGATAGCTGTAAACCGATAATAAATCTATATACGAAGAAAGAATGAGATGTAACAGACTTTATAATAAATTATGTAATGTGGTGCTAAAGTTTGGAGACTAGCTACTATATTACTGTTATTATTTATTTTATAATTAGAGTTTTGTTGTAACATAGTAGGTATGTTTTGTAATAGGATTGAAACAACCCTAAAATATTCTTATTAATTTTATTATTTGCTGATAAAAAAAAAGTTATAAGTTGATAATATGAACCTTCTATACTTATTTTATAATGATATTATTATTAGTCTTGAGGTTGGTAAAATTTTGGACTTTATTCAAACCTTTCTCTTTCACCAGCCACGCTATATTTTATTTCCTTTGTATTTAAAGTCCTTCTGTCAATGTAATATGTTAAAAGCTCGGATGAAGCTTTCCAAAATGTTTTAAATTATATGTTTCTGAAAATAACATTTTAGCATATATTTTAAATTGTTTCGGGCATTTTAATTTGTAGTAGGGAATTTATTAGAGTGTTATCAACTCAAAATAGTTGAAAATCAATTACATATTCCAAAATCTTCATTCGTAAGTATGTTTTTTTTTTCTTAACGTTTATGTAATCCAAAAAAATTTAATACATTTCAAATTGTATTTTTTCAAAAAAATTAGATTTAAAATGTTATTTCATCTTTCTAATATAAGAAAAAAGTAATAAAGAAATTATATAAAAGATGCAGGAAGCAATTTCCCACTTAACGAAATATAACAATTTTCTTGTATTTCCTTTTTCTTTCTTCCTATTGGATTATTGCTACCAACCGTCTGCATGTATGCGCTGGTCTTGTTTTTGGTCACATGAGTCAACGCTGCTACAATCTTATCCTTCCTGGTCAACTATCCTTGGTCACCAAGGTTGTCAAATTATTCACTCTTCTTCTAACTTTATGAAGTAAAAACAAATATGTTTTAGCAACCTTGTTGGATCAATGTAAAACTTTTACAGATTCATAAAAAAAAGTTTTATGTACAGTAAAAATAAATGTTTTAAGAATAAAAGTACATAATTTAAATTCTGCAAGAATACGCATAAAAATAATATTACAGAAACCTAGATCAAAATTTATTTAAAAGATTTAAAAAAATGATTTTTTTCCATAAAAGTTATATTAAAAATTTGAACTATTCACGATAACCCTGGTTCTGTCTCCCAATTTTTTTCTCTCCCTAGACTACTAATATTCTAATACTTGCAGATCAAGTCACAACAAGTTGCAATATCTTATACTTCATATTATTCTAAACAAAAATGACTCGGTCCAACCATGCGGCCATGCACATGACCCTACACCGATCTTTTCCTTATAAAAGCAGAAAGAAAAACAGTTTCATGACATTCCACCAAAACAAGCAAAAATGGACTTTCTCCTAAATTGCTTAACCTTAAACACTACTACTCTTATAGTATTGTTTCTTTCTGTAATCTTCTTATTTTTCTTTCTATATCGTAGAAATTCTTGCGAGAAACAGGCTCCAATAGTGAAAGGTGCATGGCCAATACTTGGTCATCTTTCACTGTTGAATGGCTCACAAGCACCCCACAGAACTTTGGGTGCTTTGGTTGACAAGTATGGACCCTTGTTCACCATCAAGCTCGGTGTCAAAGAGGCTTTGGTGCTCAGCAACTGGGAAATGTCCAAGGAACTCTTCACCACGAACGACCTTGCCGTTTCTTCACGCCCTAAACTCGTTGCCGTGGAAGTCATGTCGTACAACCAAGCCTTCGTAGGGTTGGCACCCTACGGACCATATTGGCGAGAGCTACGAAAGATTGTGACTTTCGAGTTTCTCTCCAACCGCAGAATAGAGCAACTCAGCCACATTCGTGTCTCAGAGGTTCAAACCTCAGTCAAAGAGCTCTACAATTCATGTTATACTAATGTAAACAACAAGAAGGAGAATGAGTCTAGTTATAGTGCAGCTACTTTGGTGGAAATGAAAGAGTGGTTTTCACATTTGACTTTCAACATGGTAGTGAGGATGGTGGTGGGGAAAAGGTACTTTGGTGTGGTGCATGTGGAGGGTAAGGAGAAGGCAGAAAGGTTTATGAGGAACGTAAGGGAGTTCATGAATTTGATGGGGACTTTCACTGTGGCTGATGGGGTTCCTTGCTTGAGGTGGTTGGATTTGGGGGGCTATGAGAAGGCCATGAAAGCAACGGCTGAGGAAATGGATAAGCTGTTGAGTGAGTGGTTGGAGGAGCACCTTGAAAAGAAGGGTTTGGGTGGAAAGGTGAAGGGTGATCAAGACTTCATGGATGGGATGATTTCAGCACTTAAAGGGGCTCAGATTGGTGGGTTTGATGCTGATATCATATGCAAAGCCACTACCCTGGTATGTATAGTATAATATATTTAAATAGTATGATAATGACATCCTGAGAAAAATAAAAATTAGGACAGAGAAGAAAATTCTATAATATACATAGTTTTCCACTTTATTTCTTTGTCATTAATTAGAGGACTCTTGATAAAGCTTGAGCATATTTGCAGGAATTGATTTTGGGTGGAACTGATACAACTGCTGTTACTCTTACATGGGCACTAAGTCTGCTATTACGAAATCCTCTTGTGATGGAAAAGGCTAAAGAAGAAATTGACATGCATATTGGCAAAGATGGATACATAAGAGAGTCAGATACAAGCAAACTTGTGTATCTTCAAGCCATAGTTAAAGAGACATTGAGATTGTATCCACCAGCACCTCTTTCATCACCTCGTGAATTCACAGAAAATTGCACCTTAGGGGGCTACCATATCAAAAAGGGAACTCGACTTATGCATAACTTGTGGAAGATGCACAGAGACCCTAGTGTTTGGTCTGATCCATTAGAATTCAAACCAGAAAGGTTCCTCACCACTCACAAAGATGTTGATCTTAGGGGTCACCATTTTGAGTTGTTACCCTTTGGAAGTGGAAGAAGAATTTGTGCTGGAATGTCCCTTGGCTTACACATGATCCATTTCACTTTGGCTAATGTGTTGCATTCGTTTGACATCTCGAATCCTTCGGCTGAACCTATTGATATGACTGAGTTCTTTGGATTTACAAACACTAGAGCTACTCCACTGGAGGTTTTGGTTAAACCACGTCTATCTCCAAACTATTATGAAGCTTTATAATCCTTCTGTAAGGTATTTGCAGTTACAATTTCGACACAAAACTTGACACTACAGGAAATTGTAGGCAAATGCGAACGATGTGATTGTGATGAGTTAAAAAGCCTTTATTTTGCAGCTGAAGTTGCAGTGGCTAACTGCAATTTAAAACTATGGTTTTGTGATTCTTATTTGTTGTATGTCATCCAATCGAGCTGGTCTATTCTAAGTTAAGTTAAAATGAGTCTTCCTTTGAAAATATTATATGAACTTGTGATAGTTTTGTTCCTAGCTAGATGTATGTCACACATATTTAGTTGTCAATGTGATCTTGTAATGAATTTATTTCTGTCACTATCGGTTTGTGATTTCTAGGAGAAGATATTATCATAAAAGAATAAATGAGTGTTTTGGATTTATTCTATGAATGAATTGGTAAGCTATGCAATAATTGAAAGCCAGTGGCAAATTACAGAGTATACGTATCAGCGTAGCCTCATCCAAATAATAAGAAAGTGAAGCTATAACAATTCTACAAATACTGATTTAAGAAGATCTAATATGAACATGTGAAAAAATTATGTTTCTTATAGGAACTCGTATAGAAAGAGGTTCAAAACATGCAAGTATGCAACTCAATCACTTGTATAAGTGGGTGCAGATATCATTTAACAAGCTGGAACGAAAAACATACTTAGAATACAATTGTTCCAATTATTAGGTTGAGAAGCTTAAAGTCCATTTTTTTCATGCACCTCCTCTATCCATTCAGGTAAGTTATGTACTGCTGTTTGTTTATGAACTGTTTGAATAAATGCCTCATAGAGCATTGCGACAGTTATGCAGTATTTGTGGTCTTTCGACATGAGCTTACAGTTGTTGTTCATTAGTTTTTTCTTAGTTCTCTGTTTGTGAAGTTATGTTAATAATTTTCCTAATATCGAATGAATTTGTGACTTGTAAATTATAACGCATCACTGTTTTATGCTTTCATATTATAGTAATATAGGACAAAGGATCTAACTGCAGAGATCCATAATTGAAACATTGTAAGTAAAGGTGTATCACTATTGAGGTTGTTGGCTTTTGTTAAGTCCACTTATAATAAGTATATGTACTAATATATATGCAGAAATTTAAGTCAGAGAGTGCAGGTTGACCTACTACAATACGCAGATGATTGCAGATGATACATTATTCTTTTGTAGTCCTACGTATCACAATGTACTGGTTATTAAAGCTATGTTGAGATCCTTTGAGTTGGTGTCAGGACTTAGGGTCAACTTTCATAAGAGTACAGTTGGGGCTGAACTTCGTATCCTTTCTAAATGTCTTAATAGCAGGCTCATGGGCCTACCTTTTAAGTACCTTGGTATGCCTAAGTCTCTAAGTCTGTTATCCTTTTTCAAAGCACCTGTCAGTGTTTGTAACCAAATTAGACGTATACAGGCGCAATTTCTTTGGGGTGGAGCCATGATAGTGTTGGGAAAATCTGAGGGGGAAACACCGGGGAAACAAACAAGAATGAAAACAGGGCCAAACATACAAGAGAATGACACCACCTTCAACCCAAAACCTTAAGGCATTAGGTTTGTGGGTTTTCTTTCTTATATGTTGCTCAACTTTCTCATTTCTATTCAATGTGAGACTTAGACTCACACTTGGATACCTAACAATCTCCCCCTCAAGTTAAATTCCCTTCTACATTGGTACACTCCCAGCATTTTCAAACATGAGTACCATAATCACAAACGACCCTCACTTATATCGCCGTTTACACACTTAAACGGGATAGGCTTCCCCGAAACCTCCGTCAGGAAGACTTTCGATACAGAGTCAAACTGTACTCGCCCAAGCCGCAAACCATCGGCTCTGATACCACTTGTTGGGAAAATCAGAGGGAGAAACACCGGGGAGACAAACAAGAATGAAAACAGGGCCAAACATACAAGGGAATAACACCACCTTCAACCCAAAACCTTAAGGCATTAGGTTTGTGGGTCTTTTTTCTTATATGTTGCTCAACTTTCTCATTTCTACTCAATGTGGGATTTAGACTCACACTTGGATATCTAACGGATAGTAGGAAGATTGCTTGGGTGAAGTGGAAGTGGATATGCAGGCTAGTTGATTATGGTGGTCTGGGTATTAAGGATATCAGTTGTTTTAATGCTGGCTTGGTTGCTAAGTGGAAATGGAGGTTAGGGACTTCTAAGGAGGGCCTGTGGTGGGAATTCTTACAAGCTAGGTACGACTGTTGGCGGGATATAGGTGTTTCTTCAGGCTCTAGTAAGGATTCTATGTGGTGGAAGGATTTGACCAGGGTCTGTGGTAATGCTACAGAAGGGAATTGGTTTGATAGGAGACTCTAGTGATGCGTCGGAGATGGTCGGTATGTCAAATTTTGGAGTGATCGGTGGGTGGATGACAAAGCGTTGAAAGACAAGTTTCCAAGGTTGTACTCTATTTCTTTAAATAAAAATAGCTTGGTAGGTGATGTTGTTGTGTGGGTTGGTGGTAGGACCTTTCAACTTGGAATCTTAATTGGCGAAGAGAGAGGTTCGAATGGGAAAAACACCTTGAAGTTCAACTGATGACCTTGATCTCATATGTTAAGTGGGATGTCAGGAGTATGGACAGGCTGGTGTGGGTGGGTGAGGCAACCCAGGTGTATTCAGTCAGATCTGGGTATAGCATATTGAATGGCGAGAGCTCTATGCAGTCTACAATGTCTTTCAAGATGTTGTGGAGTTTGAGTGTTGCTCCTTCTGCAATTGTGAGTGCGTGGAGGATTTTACTGGATAGATTGCCTACTAGACTTAACTTAACACGAAGGGGAGTTCAGTTAGTAAATCTGTTGTGCGCACTGTGTCTGGATGGTGATGAATCCACTGATCATTTGTTCAATACTTGTAGAGTTGTACAACAAGTGTGGGATCAGTGCGACAGGTGGATAGGGAAGGTGGGTTACTCTTGTCAATTTTCAGAGTTTTTGTTTACTAGGCCATAAGTAAAGCGTCAATAGAGCCTGGAAAACAGTGTGGGTTGCCATTGTTTCGGAAGTTTGGAACCATAGAAATAAGGTGGTTTTCAAGGGTGGGGTTGCGGATGCTGATGAGATCTTTAGTCTAGCTCTTCTTAAGAGCTGGTTGTGGCTAAGTGTCCTATTTGGTTTTATGTGTTGGTAGTTGTGTGACACTCTTCTTAGTTAAGGTGTGTTGTACAAGAGTTATAATACCCCTTAAGTGTTCCTTTTATTTTATTTATTCATTGCTGTTCAATATATATATATATATATATATATATATATATATATATATATATATCACTTTCAGTTCTTATCATTATTATTGGTTTGCTTTAAAGTTTTAAACATGATTAAGTTTGTAAGATTATTCCCCGTCTAACTTATAAGGAAGAATGACAATCAAAGTTTTGTTTGATCATGAATTTCTTAATTTCCATACTCTTTCGTATCATTAATTTCTTAATTTGCACACTCTTTCATTTGAAAGATTATTTTGCATCTTATAATTTATATGGAAGAATGACCATGAAAGTTTGGTTTCACAATATCATACTTCTGAATTTAATAGCATGGTCATGTGACTATACTCTTACATCATTTTTAGAATAATCACATTTTTTCACACTCACTGACTGCATTTTTCCATTTTGCTGATGTGATAAAACTTACATTTATAACAAAGTTATGAGCAATATTAATTGAACTAGTGAAACTAACGCTTTATCACACCTTATTTTTTCTTAAAGAAAAGTTCCAAATTTGGAGAAAAAACAAATACTCTCCAAAAATCATACACAGCTTCTGTTTTTACATTTTTATTTATGTTTTGTATCCAATTTAATTATTTTATCTTAAATTTCTTCTCCATTGGATTTAGATTTTTAGTTATGGATATGATATGCGACACTTGATGCGAGAGATCTGAGATTTTTTGTGGGACAGTGAAGGATATATTGATATTGTGCGGTGGGAATGGAAATATTGGTTGTGGAAAGGGACATTTGTCGTGTAACAAGAATGAAAGTCAACGGACCACTTCAATATCACTGTCACAGAATTTCTTTTCTATTTTTCTACTTCGATTTTATTTTTGTGAAGAATAATGAGATTTTGAAGAAAAAAAGCCTGTAATTCTACATCAACAGTTTAGAATTAATGTTTTACTTTTTACATACAATGATTATGAGCTGATGTATGTATTCCTTATAAGTGATATAGTAGTATACATTATATGTAAATTAGTGAGAATTTGACGAGAGAAAAACAATAGTAATACTTACCATGATGATTTTGTATGTAAAATAAATTCTTCTATCATATCTATTTAAGGTTTGTTAGTAACGATTTCATAAACATGATTTATGAACGAGGAAATAAATAAAATTAAATAACTTTTTTTTTAGATTAAAATTATCTTTAACCTAGGTTATTTTTAGTAATAATTCAAACAGAACCTGATAAATTTCTTTTGGATAATGTATTTGATTTATAGGCAGTGATTTCAAGAGGAAATGACACAAGTAATATAACTCTTACCTGGGTAGTATATTTGATTTTGAGAAATCGTTTGGTATTGAAAAAAATAAAAGCTGAACTAGACATTCATATCGGAAAAGAGAAATGGGTAACTGAGTCTGATATAAGTAAGTTGACATACCTTCAAGTCGTAGTCAAAGAAACTTCAAGATTGTATCCTCTTGCTCCTCTTTCGGGATCTCATAAATTCACAGAGAATTGCACTTTAAGTGGATATAATATAAAAAAGGGAACACGTCTAATCACAAATCTTTGAAAGATTCATACAGATGTAATGTATGGAAAGATCCATTGGAGTTCAAATAAAAAAGGTTTCTTACAATTCACAAAGATATTGACATCAGAGGTCATGATTTTGAGCTATTACCTTTTGGAGGTGGTAGAAGAATTTGTCTAAAAATATCCTTTGACCTTCAAATGGTTAATTTCATTCTTGCTATTTTTTTGCATTCTTTTGAAATTTTAAGTTCATCACCTAATTCAATCGACATGACTGAATCCTTTGGATCAACCAACACCAAGGCCACTCCACTTGAAATTCATATTAAACCACATTTATCTTTTAGTTGTTATAAAAACAAGTTATCCTTATGTTGACTAAGTGATCACATTGTATTTTATTTAAAGTACTTTTTATTTCTACTGAATAGTTTAAAGTACTTGTTTCAATGAATTATTTCAAAATGATGTCGAATTTCAATCATCATATTCCATGAAAAACATATCCATGATTTGACACAAAAGTATCCTCGTATGTCTTGGAAGGGGCGAGGCTTACACCTCTATTGCAAAAGAAAAAAAGTGTAAAGCTTCAAGTTATGGAGGCTCGGGACAGAAGAGGTGGGAGTATAGAGGGCTACAATTGAGTTTATGTATGGATCTTGGAGGAAGACTATTGACATTTTTCAGCAAGTGTACAGAGTCAAAAGTAATATAGATTTTTAAAGTACGAATGTCGATCCCACAAAGAACAGTTTTGCTTAAAAATCTCAATTTTCACTACTCACTAAGCAAATAAAATTTTAAGGATGATTTGATAATGATTTGATTTAAATAACATACGAACATAAAAGAGAAATTGCAAAATAAACTAACGAGTATCAAAATTGTTTTGAAGATCTAGAAGAACTCTGGGATTGAACTCCATCTATCTCCCTCATTCATATTTTGGATTTGATAAGAACATATAATATCCATAACTGCTCACTATTGATGTACATATAAAAATCATTCATACCGATTCCTCTTACATGAAATTCATAAGGAAATTTCCTAAACACTGATCCCTCAGCTATTTAGTAAATTATCCAACATTAAGAACATATGTTATACGCAATCAATACATCGAAACCTATTCCTAGTATTCCAATATTTTGAGTATTTTCATCTAGGTCAGAAACTTAAAAGTACTTCCCAGTTAAATTTAATTATCAAAATCAAGACTCTATTGATCAGATAAAATCTAGCATTAAGCACAAGATGAAAATACCAATGGAGTAGAAACTGAATATTATATATAAAAATCACCAAAATATAAATGAGTTTAAAATATTACATTCAATCCCAAAGATGAAGAATTAGCTACCCATGGTAGCTATTACAACTCAGTGAAAGAAAGATTGCAAGAGAAGAAAAGAATTGGTGTTTTGCTTTCGTCCCTGTCGTCTGCCTCTGTTCCTCTACGTCTTTTTATCTTCAGAAAACCTAAAATCGCCCTTTTAAATCTTCTAGCAAATGAAAATTTAAATAAGAAATTAAAGACAAAAGGAAAATAAATTGGACTTATGTCCTCAGAAAGACATAGTAAGCGATTTTTAAAAAAGTTATAATATATATATATGTATAATAAAAATATATAAAATTCTCTCTCAACCCACTCAATCTCAACTACCCCTAAAAGTACGTGCACAAAAACCCCTCAACCCATTCTTTTCTCAACTTCTATCATGTATTCTCCATCTAATCTATATAAAAAAAAAGTCAGGGTACATTCACGGGGGGAGGGAGGGGAATGGTGTTTGCAGCAAACCAATATAGGACCAGAGGCTTTGTTTTTGGAAAAGAGAGAATCTGGTTTGGCTAATGGTACATTTGGAGGGAGTGAATCGTTTTTCCGGGGATAGGATCGGATTGTGCTTGGGTGTTGTGGTTCTTCATCTCGATGGTGATAAGGCGGTGCAACTGTCGTGCCGTTTGTGACTCTAGCGAGTCGTGGGGGAACAAAAAGGTGGCTATGGTGAAAAAGAGGAGGAGGCCATAGAAGAATACACTAGAGTATGAGGAATACTGACCTTTCTAGACTCTTAATTGTATGGTTTCCATGTCCTGTGCTGTTTCACTCTGTCTTTGTATCTGTCTGACTCCAGTTGGTTTTCAAGACGCTGCTCGAACATTGAGTTGTGCTTGTACTCCTTGATCAACTCCAAAGCTCCAACCAACGATATGGGCGTTAAACCTAACAATGTCACCCAAAGCCGAGGCGTTAAACCCAGCAATATCACCCAAAGCTTGGGCGTTAAATCGAACAATGTCTCCAAAGCACTGGGCATTGGGTGAAAATGTTGGGTTTTGGAGTTGATAAGGGGCATGAGCACAACTCAATGTTTGAGCACTGTCTTGAAAGCTAGTTGGAGTCGAAAAGATACAAAGACATAGTGAAATAGCCACTGGACATGGAAACCATACAATTAAGAGTCCAGAAAGGTCAGTAGTCCTCATGCACTAGTGTATTTTTCCGCAACTTCCTTCTATTTTTCACAACGCCATCGTGATGTACCCGCACAGCTCTTTGGGTTCACAAGCGGCACGACAACTGCATCGCCTTGTCACCATTACAACCCAGTGAAAGGAAGATTGCAAGAGAAGAAAAGAATTGGTGCTTTGCTTTCGTCCCTGTCGTCTGCCTGTGTTCCTCTACGTCTTTTTATGTTCAGAAAACCTAAAATCGCCCTTTTAAATCCCTAGCAAATGAAAATTTAAATAAGAAACTAAAGACAAAAGGAAAATAAATTGGACTTAAAGAAATAGTAAGCGATTTTTAAAAAAGTAATATATATATATATATATATATATATATAATAAAAATATAGAAAATTCTCTCTCAACCCACTCAATCTCAACTACCCCTAAAAGTATGTGCACAAGAACCCCTCAACCCATTCTTTTCTCAACTTCTGTCATGTATTCTCCATCTAATCTATATAAAAAAAAAGTCAGGGTACATTCACGGGGGAGGGAGGGGAATGGTGTTTGCAGCAAACCAATATAGGACCAGAGGCTTTGTTTTTGGAAAAGAGAGAATCTGGTTTGGCTAATGGTACATTTGGAGGGAGTGAATCGTTCTTCTGGGGATAGGATCAGACTGTGCTTGGGTGTTGTGGTTCTTCATCTCGATGGTGACAAGGCGGTGCAACTGTCGTGCCGTTTGTGACTCCAGAGAGTCGTGGGGGAACATCACGGTGGCTATGGTGAAAAAGAGGAAGAGGCCATAGAAGAATACACTAGTGTATGAGGAATACTAACCTTTCTAGACTCTTAATTGTATGGTTTCCATGTCCTATGCTGTTTCACTGTGTCTTTGTATTTGTCTAACTCTAGTTGGCTTTCAAGACGTTGCTCGAACATTGAGTTGTACTTGTGCTCCTTGATCAACTCCAAAGCTCCAACCAACGGTCTGGGCATTAAACCTAACAAGGTCACCTAAAGTCGAGGCATTAAACCCAGCAATATCACCCAAAGCTTGGGCGTTAAACCGAACAATGTCTCCCAAAGCACTGGGCATTGGGTGAAAATGTTGGGTTTTGGAGTTGATAAGGGGCATGAGCACAACTCAATGTTTGAGCACTATCTTGAAAGCCAGTTGGAGTCGAAAAGATACAAAGACATAGTGCAATAGCCACTGGACATGGAAACCATACAATTAAGAGTCCATAAAGGTCAGTAGTGCTCATGCACTAGGGTATTTTTCCGTGACTTCCTCCTATTTTTCACCAATGCCAGCGTGATGTTCCCGCACAGCTCTTTGGGGTCACAAGCGGCACGACAACTGCATCGCCTTGTCACCATCGAGATGAAGAACCACGACACCCAAGCACAGTCCGACCCTATCTCCGGAAGACAATTGACTCCCTCCAAACATACCACTACCCAAACCGGATTCCAAAAACAAAGGCCCTGGTCCTATATTGGTTTGTCGCATACGTCGTTCCCCCCTACCCCGTCCCGAGCGAACATACCCTGACTTTTTTTAATATAGACTAGATGGAGGCAATTTCTGAAAGGAAAAAAAGGTAGAGGTGTATGTTAGAATATTATTATCACAAATTAGTAAAATATCAAAGATAATAAAGGGAATATCACAGAAACAAATTAGTAAGAATATCAGAGATAAAAAGAGATACCAACGATTAGTTGGAAAATTGATTTAGCTATCATACACTCGACCAGATATAACAAATGTAGTAGAAATAATAAGCCAATTTTTATATCCACATTATAAACTATTGAAATACCTCATATATAATAAATGTGGGATTTCCAACAGTATAATCTGTGACGGTAGTTGAAAAAGGAATGAGTGGAGAGATTTTCGTACTCATACTTTGAGAGTAGTTGAGATTGAATAGGTTGAGAGAATTTTCTATATTTTTTATTTTCATTTTATTTTATATATATTTATATATTTTTTTGTTTTTTACGTTTTTTCTATTTCTTTCTTTTTTTGTTTTTTATTTATTTATGTTTTTTCTATCATGTTATAATTATTATTTTTTTAATTTAATGGTTTAAGTTTAATTTTTTTAAACTTAAAATAATCAACTATTATTTTTTTAGTTTTTATTGAAAATAACTTTTTATTCATTTTGACAACTACCGATCCAAACTACTAATCATTTTATTTCTAAAGATTTGCAATAGAGAAATTTAGAGTAAAAGAAGAAACTATGAAAAGATTTTTGGGGAAAAAAAACTTTTCATAGCTCAGTTTTCTATTTTATTTAATTCCTCCACAACATGTTTTAAACCACTCAAACTTACCTTTCTTTGAAGAAAAATTTAAAAATAAAACTGACCACGAATTTATATCGGAAGTGAACTTGGCTGAAAGATTCAAAAAAGATAGCTTGTTAGAAAAAAGAAAAGAAAAAGTCTATTAATTTTAAATTTATATATATATATATATATAAATTTATATAAATATTTAAATATATTAAATCTATATTATGCTTAAATTATATAACATTCCTAACTAACAATAACATAATAAAAAAGAAAAAATATTATTATGTTATTGTTAGTTAGGAATGTTATATAATTTAAGCATAATATAGGTTTAATATATTTAAATATTTATGTAAATTTATATATATATATATATATATATATATATATATATA
>Ga0209489_108230_pt1 | contig 14511 bp, 16 predicted proteins | sample SiratrowhiteBW_FD_187527 | JGI IMG/M metagenome (GOLD analysis project Ga0209489, IMG submission 187527) | Root nodule microbial communities of legume samples collected from California, USA - Siratro white BW (SPAdes) (version 2) | ecosystem: Host-associated > Plants > Roots > Nodule | place... | reverse complement strand
AAGTGATAGATAAAATTATATATGTTATCTTATATATTTATTATTTTTTCTTTGATTTCTTTTTTGTAAAAATCTTAATGGGCTAGGCCCAAACTTTTTTATATAAACTAAATACTTTAAAAGAAACAATTATATTTTTATTTTAAAAAACATGTTTTATCATTATTTAAAAATTATTTAGATAAGACATTTTATTTACTTTTTTGTAAAAAAACATTATTTTTCTTTAAAAGAAAAAAGATAAAATTAATAAAACTTAAATCATTTTTTTCTTTTCTTTTTTCACAAAAATATGAAAAAAATCCAAACTTAAAAAAAACAATAAATTTTAATTAAATGGTTATTATTTTTAATATCTTTTTTTAAAAGAAAATATTTTTTTATTATTTCATCCTGACGAAATTTGGTGTTGATCGCTACCCCTCTTTACTTAAATTTTACCAGATAATTTGAAAATTCAAATTTTCATATTATCAAAGTAAAAGATAAGTAAAGACAAAAACAACTAATTTCGTCCGAGATGAAAAAGAAAACTATTTTCTAGATTGAGAAAGAAAAATGATGTCATAACCTTAACCTTCCGAGGACAAGAGGGTTATGCATAAAATGTTATCGAAAAGAAATGTGAGGCCCACAAATCTTCACTACTTGCCGAAAAAGGGACACTGCAACCTTGACCTTTTGAGGATGAGAGGGCTGTGAATCTTTGCTGCTGAAAAATAAATGTGTTGAAAAGAAATACGAGACCACAACCTTGACTTTCTGAGGACGAGAGGGCTACGAATCTTCACTACTGAAAAGTAAAAGTGTTGAAAAGAAACGCGAGACTGCAACCTTGACCTTCTGAGGACGAGAGGGCTATGAATCTTCGCTGCTAAAAAATAAATATGTTGAAGAGAAGTGCGAGACCGCAACCTTGACCTTCTGAGGACGAGAGGGCTACGAGTCTTCACTTGAGACCGAGATCATATGTCGAAAGGATCATCGCTCCGAACATAAGGTTGACCTTGTATCGAGAGGGTCTTCCATTTTCATTCGACCTTGTATCGAGAGGGCCATTAAAAAAACATGAGACCAGAACCTTGTATCGAGAGGGTTACGAGTCTTCATTGGGGATCACATATTTACTTCAAATCAAATCTCTGACGATGTTTTAGAGATTGTACACATACGTATATCGTGAGAGTGCTGAGAGGAAAACTGTTGAAATGACTGAAATTCTTTGGGCTTTGTGTTGAAATGCATGAATGTAAGAAGTTTGATCTTTCTATTTCTTACTGAATGATGGTGTATGCATGAATGCGTACTGCCCTATTTTTGCTATTATCGGTGGAATACATGTGATTCTATTTTATTATTTTGTTATTCAAAGTAAAATGCATGACTACCATGAGGGTGCATGACATGTTGGTGCATTAAATCCCTCTTTTTCATTTTTACCTTCTACATTCTTTTTTTGTTAAGAAATCAAATCTTCTTTTACTAACGTCGAATTCATTTGAAATTAGAGTTTTGTTTTTTGCTTCTTGAAAAATAAAGGCAGTTTACAAATCTAGTATTGACTTTTTCTTTTGGAAGCATTGCTCTGGTGCATGTTCTTGTAAGTGGATGAAGAATGTGGGAGAGAAAATTAAAGAAGTTTCAAAATGACTGGGATTGCATGTCCCTTTAGAAGGGAGAACCTTGTGATGTGTACATGCAACATAGGACTACACAAGTTTCAACGTGTTGGGTAGGCTAGACAAAAGGTTAATGACTTATTTGCTAGGTTGAAAAGAAGTATGAACAATTGAGTTAGGTGAAAAAAATGGGTGGTGCAAGTATATAGGTGTGACAAAATAAAATTGCCCCAGTTTTAATATATAGAGGTGACAACGAGGTTTAAATGGAAGATGGTTTGTTCCTTTTGTGAGTGGACAGACAAGATTGCCCCAGTATAGTTTTCTTCTCTGTTACTTTACTCTCAGTCAACTTGTTGATTGATGCAAGGAAATATTTCTACCAGAGATATTTTTATCATTTTTTATTGCCATGGGAGATTGGAGATAACCATTCAACCACTTGAGAAAAACCTGACGTTTCTGCCCCAGTGTGATGTACTCGATTTGCCATTTCTGACAGTGATAACCGTTATTAAGGCAAATCCTTTCATTTTAGAGGGATGAAGGAAGGCTAGAAGGTTTCAAGCATCTTGCATGCAAATGATCCAATAGAAAAGTGTCAACCTTTATTTATCTCATGAATCCAATGATTTATAAATAAACGATTCACCATGTGACGCGTGGCTCAAATAAAAACACCGTAAAACTTTTCTTAGTATTTATCTCATAAAACAATAATACAGATATACGAAAGTATTTCTAATCATTGCACGAAAAGACTGAGTCAATATATCACACTCCCCTTTATTACAAAATCATATCTAGGCATAGAATTTTCTAACTGTATTAGAGTTAAATGGTAAAGATAACTCTCCCTCATAATTTGGCATCCAGTTTCCTCTGTGATCCTTATGGACTGATATGATCTAATTCATCACCAAGTCTCCTTCATGAAACTCTCAAGGGCAAACTTTCTTGTCAAATGCCCTCTTCATTCTCCTCTGGTACAACTGCCCATGACATATTGTTGCTAACCTCTTCTCGTCAATGAGGTTAAGTTGATCATATCGGGCTTGAACCCATTCAGCTTCTTCTAATTTAGTTTCCATCAACAGCCTGAGAGAAGGGATTTCAACCTCAAATGGTAGTACTTCCTCCATTCCATATACGAATGAGAAAGGCGTTGCCCCTATTGATGTTCGAACCAAAGTACGATATCCATGTGAGGCAAAAGGAAGCATTTCATGCCAATCTTTATATGTTACTACGATTTTTTAGATTATTTTCTTTATATTTTTGTTTGTCGCCTCGACTGCTCCGTTCATTTTCGGTCGATAGGGAGAAGAATTATAATGTCGAATCTTAAACTCATCACATAGCTCGGACATCATTTTGTTATTCAAGTTTGTGGCATTATCAGTGATAATTCTACTTGGAAGCCCATATCTACAAATTAATTCTTTTCTTATGAATTTTGCCACTATTTTCCTCGTCACGTTGGCATAGGAGGTAGCTTCAACCCACTTTGTAAAATAATCAATTGCCACTAGGATGAAACGTTGTCCATTTGATGTTTTTGGTTCTATAGCCCCTATGACATCTATCCCCCACATGGAGAAAGGCCAGGGTGCAGACAAAACATTTAAAGTTGTAGGCGAAATGTTAACATTATCTGCATATATTTGGCATTTATGACACTTCCTCACATGTATGCAACAATCGTTCTCCATAGTCATCCAAAAATAACCAGCTCTCAAGATTTTCCTTGCCATGGAATGACCATTCATGTGAGTTCCAAAAGTTCTCTCATGAACTTCCTTTAAGATTAGCTCTGCCTCTTTTGCATCGACACATTTGAGGAGCACCAAATCGTGATTCCTCTTGTACAGGACATCCCCGTTTAACACAAACTTCGAGGCTAACCTTCTTAGCATTCGTTTATCATTTTTTGTGGCCGTCTCAGGATATTTTTGGCTTTTGAGGTATTGTTTGATACCAAAATACCAAGGTTTGCCATCTAATTCTTCTTCCATGAAATGACAATAAACTGGATATTCATGACTCTTCATTTTGATCATTGGTAGTCCTTCTTCATGATTTAATTCAAACATTGATGACAAAGTGGCTAGGGTATTGACCAACTAATTTTCTTCTCGTGAATGTGATGAAACTCTATAACGTCGAAATACTCTATCATTCCCTTTATATATGCTTGATAAGGAATCAATTTTTGATCCCTAGTCTCCAATTCTCCTTTTATCTGATGGATAACTAATGTTGAATCACCATATACTTTAAAGCATTTGACTCTATCTTACAGGAACTGACGGCACAATATTGGAGGTTCTCGCAAATATTGTTTAATCTTGTCAAAAGCTACCTGACAGTCTTCATTACATTTCACAACTTGACTTTTACGCAGTAATTGAAAAATTGGTTCACAAGTGGCAGTTAACTGGGAAATAAATCTGGCAATGTAATTCAGTCTTCCCAAAAAACCCCGAACTTCTTTTTCCGTGCAAGGATGTGGCATTTCCAAAATTGCACGTATTTTGTCTGAATCTACCTCTACCCCTTTTTGACAAACTATGAAACCCAAAAGTTTTCCAGACTTCACGCCAAAAGTACATTTTGCCGGGTTTAACTTAAGTTTGTATTTTCTTAATCTTTCAAACAACTTTTTTAGGTTGATAAGGTATTCTTCTTCTGATTTAGATTTAGCGATCATATCATCGACATATACTTTTATTTCTTTATGCATCATGTCGTGAAAAAGAGTCAGCATAGCCCTTTGATATGTTGCCCCAACATTTTTAAGACCAAATGACATCACTTTATAGCAAAAGGTGCCCTATAAGGTGATGAAAGTTGTTTTTTCAATGTCTTCAGGTGCCATCATATCCTGAGAATCCATCCATGAATGAGTATAGCGAAGATGTAGCAGTATTATCTACTAGAGTATCGATATATGGCAATGGAAAATCATCTTTAGGGCTAGCCCTATTCAAATCCCGATAATCTACGCACATTCGAACTTTTCCATCCTTTTTTGGCACTGGAACAACATTCGCTACCCATTGAGGGTATTTTGCTACTGCCAAAAATCTGGCATTAAATTATTTTTCTGTCTCCTTTTTTATTTTTTAGCGATACCTCTGGTCTCATTCTTCTCAACTTTTGCTTTATCGGAGGACACTCTGGTTTGAGTGGAAGCTTATGTTGCACTATGTTAAGGTCTAAGCCAGGCATATCTTGGTAAGACCAACCAAAATATCTCTAAATTCTCTTAGAAGAGTATGTAATCATTCTCGCGTTTCTTTTGTCATGGTTTTGCCAATTTTGACTGTCTTTTCTTCTCCCTCTTCCCCTAAATTAATCAATTCAACATCCTCTTGATACGGTTTTATTTATCTTGTTTCTTGTTCCACTAATCTCAAGAATTATGGAGAGGGTTCACAGTTTTCTTCGTTATTATTTTCCATATTATCAACGGGGATTGTGAAATTAGGGTATAACCATTTTCAAAACATTCATCATCATATCTGCATTGTTCAAATTTATGAAGATATATAAGCAAGAAAAAGAATAAGATGAAAACACAATTTTACTGAAAAATGTGCATTATCGCCATCACTTAGTTTTATCAAAACACAATAGTAATGAAATCACAGAGTTCTGAAGTCAAAAATTACATCCCATTACAAGTGAACACCCTGGTCAAATCTCCGAATTTCCAATTGTTAAGTTATGTATCAGGAAGACAGGGGCACACAAAACTTGAACTTTCATATCTAAGTCCACTCTCAATTACGGCCACATGATTAGTATTCATCCATCCCGCACTGTGAAAGCTCTGCTTTAAGTCGCACAGAGTAATTCCTCTTATCCTCGGGTTTCGACCCTCTAACCTAGCTCGACCCCTTTCTACTCTTTCTTTAGTTATTCTTCTTTTATCTGCTTTGGTAGGCTTGTAACCCAGGCCATACCTTCCTTTGTTATCGGTCAACTCCAACGAAAGTACATATCCTTTTCCATCTTTGCCCTATCCATTTCCATATTCATACCCTCCTCTTATCATAGTTTTTACCATCATCAACGACACATGTGACAAGTAAGGATTCACCCTGAGGGGTTCAACATAAGCTATACTCACAATCTCCAAAGCCTGGAAGGAAGTTTCCAAAGCTTCTTCAGCAACTTCAATGTATGGAGTAGGAGATAGTCCACTCACAAGCAAATCCTCTTCTCCCGAGACTATGATTAGCTTGTCGTCAACTATGAATTTCAACTTCTGGTGTAGAGTGGAAGGCACAACAACGGCAGTATGAATCCATGATCGTCCCAGCAAACAGCTGTATGCCGAAAGTATATCCATCACTTGGAATACTATTTGGAAAGTATAAGGGCCCACCTACATTGGCAATTTTATCTCTCCAATGACCTTCGTTCTACTCTCATCAAAGGCTCTAACGACTATAGTACTTGGGCGTACGTAAACAACTTCACTAGGCAACTTGTCCAACGTAACTTTTGGCATAAGGTTTAAAGATGAATCATTATCAATACGCACACGCGCTATGAAGTAGTCCATGCATTTAACAGATATATGCAGAGCCCTATTATGACCTCTTCCCTCTGAGGGTATTTCATCTTCGGTAAATGTAAGATGATTGTTAGCAAAGAGGTGACTAACAATTCCTTCAAATTTATCCAAAGAGATATTCTGCTCTACATAAGCCCCGCTCAAAATTTAAATCAATAGCTTTCGATGGGAAGTAGAATACATTAGCAATTCCAACAAGGAGATTCTCGCCGACATGCGATTTAGCTGATTAACCACTTTGTATTCGCTTTGTTGAATAAATCTCAAGAACTCACAAGCTTCCTCATCGGTGATTTCTTTCTTATTTTCCTGCTCATGCTCCTGATTAGTATGCAAAACCTTCCCTCTCAAAAATGTCTTTGCTTTTTCTATAGACACCTGCTCTCTACTTCTTTCATCGTTTTTCTCCTTTCTTAGCTCCGGGGACGTGAAAAGGTGACCACTCCTTGTTATTCCTCCAATTCCAGAAATATTATCAATAACCACTTTGTTGGTATCTAGTGCTTCATCTATTTGTTCCCCGTTTTGTTCACCCTTCATAACACTAACACCATACCTCCAAGGAATGACTTTCTCGTTTTTATATGGAAAGGAGGAGGGAGCCTTTATCACCACGGGTTGCTGACTTAGAGACATAGGTGAGTTTTTATGAAACGAATCACCAATGGTTTAGGCCTGGTCATACTTAACTCTTCACCTGTTTGCAGAAAGACTTCTTCTTCTAGGTTTTGATGATAAACTTTCAAGATGTGTCTGTCCATTAAATTTTGCAAAAAGATTTTAAAATCAGAACACTCATTGATATAATGTTCAGTGCTTGAATGGAACCCGCAAGTGTATTCTGGCTTATATTCAAATTTTGATAAACTCGTATGACAAAGTTCTATGAAAACATCTTTCAAGGAACTCCTGATTCCATCTACTCTCCTCACCAAACTTTGTCCTTCTTTATCCATGACAGCGTTTGTCAAGGCATTTGCATGTCCCGACAAGGGATTCTTGTCTATACTCGATTTCTCCTCTTGAAAGGTTAGCCATCCTGAATCAATTAATGATTGCACATTAAATTTAAGTGCTTGATAGTTTTCAGTTGAATGGCCAATCGCCCCACCATGGTAATCACATTTAGCACTAGCATTATAGTACTTTGGATAAGGTGGTTGCAATGGCTTCATGGGACAAATCATAGATAGTGCGTTGCTAAGAAGATTTGGTAGGAGTTCAGTCTAGGTCATTGGAATAGGAGTGAACTTCTTTTCTTGATCTCTCCTTATATCAAAACCCTAACCCTGAGCCTGATTGGGATTCAATCCTTCTGATATGGGTTGGTATGCATTACGAGGAGTATGTGGAGGTCGATATGCAGGTTGAGATTGAGGAAAATTTTGTTGATATGTTGGTGCAGTATTCGCAACGTATGGGAAGGGCCTCCAATATGGCATAATAGAAGCTTCCTGAACTTCCCTTTCCTTTTTCTTACCATAATTGAATCCAGATTTTTTGGCACTTGCGACCACGGACGGGCCATGTGCAATTTTGCCACTTCTCAACCCGAATTCAATCCTTTCTCCAATAGTAACGATATCAACAAAATTAAAGACACTCTCAAGCATATGTTCGTAAAAAGGAGATTGTAGTGTATCTATAAACATGGTAACCATCTTCTTCTCATGCAATGGCGGTTCTACTAGGGTAACAAGTTCCCTCCACTTATGAGCATATTCTTTAAAAGTTTCAGCACTTTGCTTTGCCATATTTTGGAGTTGAATCCTATCTGGAGCCATATCAATATTATACTTGTATTGCTTTGGGAAAGGATTGACCAGATCTTTCCATGAATGAATATGGGTTGGCTTCAAATGCATGTACCAATTCAAAGCCACACAAGCCAAACTGTCCTGGAAGAAATGTATTAGTAATTTCTCATAGTATGTATGAGCTGCCATTTTTCTGAAATACATCGTCAAATGGTTCTTAGGGCAGGAGGTGCCTTTGTACTTTTCAAATTCTAGCACTTTAAATTTGGGAGGAATTATAACATCGGGTACCAAACATAACCCTGCAGCATCCCTAAACCTATAACTGCCACTACCTTCAATAACTCTTATTCTCTCTTTGAGCATTTCCAGCTTGTTTTTCGCTTTGTCAACATAGAGAGATACTACTTAAACCTTCATAGGAGTTGTGTTTTTTGCCTATGGATCTTCACCCATTACTACTTGCAAGCCATGTGGTTGAGCCATTGTTTGTGGCCTAGTGAAGGCAGTCGTCCCTACCACATGAGTGTTCATTGGTACTTGAGTTTAGTCTTGCTTTCCCACATATATGAGAGGACTAGGGGCAGAGGATGTCACTTCTGCATTCTTCATTGCGTGAGTCTCAGTAGTGCTTTTTAGAGCGGCCAGGGCCTCCACAAGTTGGCTCATTTGTTCTTTGATCAGGTTAACGTTGGCCTTAATTGCCTCTTGTGCTTCGCCCCAGTTTTCCATTCTCTTACGGTTAGCACGAGTTCCGTACAGGTGTCGTGGAATGTTAGCCGTTATTACGTTTCTGAATTCATTTTATTTTCAAAAACAAATTAGATAAAAATGTAAAAGAGGAAACTAAATGCAAAGTATTTAAGTAGTAATCATAAAAATTGTCCGAATACTCATAAAAATCAACATGCGTTTGAATTGATCGAGAAGCCCAAATTGTCTGACATCAGAGTTAACTAAAATCTTTTAAAGAAATACAAGAGAATAATTATTATCTTTTTGCACGGGTAATCATGTTCTTCATTATTCCCACCAACCACTTGCAATGCTCCAAGAAATTTTCGACTTCTTTTGGCGGATTGTAAAATGTCAACACCACCTCAGCTTTGCGCAACATCTTTGTGATTCCATTGATTGCTCCAGTAGCTAGAACATCCAATTGAGAAAACCATATCTTCCAATGTGCTACTGCATTTCCCTGTTCAGCTATGAGATGCTCCATTTGAATCATTATGGCTTGGTGCTTCTCTTCTATTTCCACCCTTTGCCATTGCTCTTCTTTTAACCTCTCTTCATATTCCATTACTGTTTCCTTCATTTGTCAGTCCATGCTATTAATTCTGTCTTGGAGATCACGTAACTTTTGCAACGCCTCCTGCTTATCTCTTTTGGTTTCTTCATATAAGCTTTTTCCATTGACGCTCTGAAGAAGAAGCTACATTCCGCTCTTGGGCTCTTCGTGTCAGCTCTGCATTAGCAGCTGCCAACTCTTGCTTAATTCTAAAGGTATATTCTCTTTCGACTCTTTTCTTTTCCATCAATTCTTCGTTTGCCTTTGTTTTATCTTCACACTCCCTCTTGAGATCTACATAATCATGGGGAAGACTTTGGAGGTTGCTGCTCAATTCAGTATTTTTCTCTTTCAACCATTCAATATTTGTCTTTAGTTATTTTACTTCTTCTGACTCGTCCTCCAGTGTTGGTTCTTCTTTTGCTAGATTTGAAGAAATGAGCCTGAAAGGTAATTTGGCCCTTTTAACCCTTTCTGCCATCCATTCACGGTATGAAATCTCTTTGTTTACAACCCACAATCTAGATTCCTTCTCCATGTAATTTACAGTCTTCTAGGCATTTCTAATCTGATATAGAATTTATGTAGCAAAGTCATCCTCATAGTAAAATAGTAACGGAGCCACAACAGTGGATATTGGAGAGCCTTTTATTGGATATCCAAATTGTCATTGACCTAGCACCAGATTATAATTCATGCAACATTTGGTTCCCACAAAACATTAGGATATTTCCCGTAATGGCAAATAAGTCGTGATCTCTGCTGCCAGGAAGGTTGCCATTGAATCTTTTTTTCATCCAAACTAGCCAAGAGTTGCAACCAGTCATTTTTTCCTCTTATTTCAAATCTTCGCTGCTTTACTAACTCAATTGGGCAGTTAATGCCAACTACCCGTTCTCTGATACTAGAAGATAGCCAAATATAAAGGACAGGCAAGCAACATGAAAGTTTCCTCTTTTTTCTCTCATGGCACAAATCAAGTGTTGTATAGGTGTCTACTAAGATCGTCGTGACCGGATTCTCAGATCAAGTCTTAATAGCAACAAACACATCAATTGCCGAATAATCCACAAAATCCTCGATGTTAGGAAACAACAAGACGCCATAAATGGCTAAAGTAAGAACATCCATGAATGTCTCCCAGTCGTTCCTGTTACTTAGTTGATGAAGATATGCCTCCAAAAACCCTTAGGGAAATCCTTTCGAACCTTTTCTGGTGACAAGCCTGCCTTCTAGCTCTTTTGGATGCATTCTCATGATCCCAGCTTAGGTGGAAATAAAAGTGTATTGCTCCAGATACTGCTACGGAACCTTTCCTTCTAAAGACATATCTACGATCTGCTCACACTCCTCAATTGGCGGCACTAACTAAAAGTTTTGAAAAGTGAAGCATCTCAATAGAGGGTCATAATACTGAACCAGAGTAGTAATAACGAACTTTTGAACTTCAACTTCTAGCAATCCCAACAAATTCCCATACCTCTTCCGGAATATAACTCTCCAAACTGCTTTAAGCTTTTGCCCCAACTCCCTAATACCGGTCAAATTGTTCTTTAATACTTTGGCATCTATCTTCTTTTTCAAACTCTCTGATTCAGGCTCTCTTTCAGTTTCAAATCTCATGTTAAATTCCATGATGATATGCACACAACTTTACAATTTTACTGCTTAAAAAAAGAAATGATAGATATGTGAGTCCAAATGAAATAATATGGAATGCATGCAATGTATTAATGAAAAAGAGAAAACATGAAATTATCTCAGATCCTTCTCCACCAATTATGCTATGAGTACAAAATATGCGAATATGCATGTTGCAACATCAATAAAAAATAACACGATTCACAATATATTAGCAAAAGGTTAAAACACATGAACAACTCCCTATTTCTCATGCATACTATGAGAAATTACTTTAAATGTTGTTGGTTCCCTATTGCCACCAGTTCATGTTACTTCGGATCAATGTCTTAGTATCCAAAGCTTTTTTGACTTTATTTTTTGGCAACCTTGACAATGGATGGAGGCTCTAAAGGCCACAGTCTTGCATGCGAGAGGTCCTCATTCTGTGCCTTCTTTGGCTTCTTTACGTTTCCTTTTTTTAGATTCTATTGCTGCCATTGGAGCTTTAAAGACTGAAGAAAAGATTTTGGTATTCCAGTGAAAAGAGAAAGAGAGAATGGCCTCATGGTCGGATATGATGATGAAAAGGTTTCAGCAAGAAGATGGAACACGACGGCTTGCCCCTGGCGATGGTGGAGGCAGTCTTGGTTGTGAAGGTGGTGGAAAATTAAGGTGTAGGAGATTTGTTTTCAGGGTTTGGAGTTTTATCTTCTATTGACTCAAATAAAATTTGTTCTTTCTTCCAATGACCCTAGTCGTGAATACCTTGGATTGATGAGTGAAACCTTGCAACAGCACTACAAGACATGGTAGGTCCTTGACGTGACCAGATTCCAATATCAAACCATAGCTGGCGCCTTGTTGCCTTGCTTTATCCACATGTAAAGCACCACTTGACATTCTTTCGTATTGGAAATTATACCTTCTTTCAAGTTGAAGTCTCCTTCTTGTAGCCATGCTACACACACTAAGTCTTCCATGTGCCACTCACTGTGATTGCTTCTTCGGGATTAACACTTTTTGATACTAAATGCAAGAACCATGCAATCCAAGAATCTAGCTATCTGTGTGTAAGGGATTTTTCATTCCAATCTTCCCCTTCATTAATGGATGCCTTCCTCTTCCTTTTTTGTGAATCGGTGGTGTCTCCTTTATGTATGTCATGTAACAGAAAAAAGTCAAAACCGTGTGTGAATGGGTGCTATTAATGACTTGCCTTCGTGGCTTCATTTATGCATATCATGGAAGAGGGGTCACGTGTGTGGTAGGTTAGATGACGTGACCCACCAAAGTGATATATAAAAATATATATATTATCTTTTAAATTTATTATTTTTTTCTTTGATTTTTTTTTTGTAAAAAATCTTAATGGGCTAGGCCCAAACTTTTTTATATAAACTAAATACTTTAAAAGAAACAATTATATTTTGATTTTAAAAAACATGTTTTATCATTATTTAAAAATTATTTGGATAAGACATTTTCTTTATTTTAAAAAAAAACTTTATTTTTCTTTAACAGAAAAAAGATAAAATTAATATAACTTAAATCATTTTTTTTCTTTTCTTTTTTCACAAAAATATGAAAAAAAAAATCCAAACTTCAAAAAAACAATAAAATTTCAATTAAATGATTATTATTTTTAATATTTTTTTAAAAGAAAATATCTTTTTTATTATTTCACCCGAACGAAATTGGGTGTTGACAAACGCAGATGAAAGATTCAACGAGAACCAAAGGAAAACGAAAAGGAAGAGTAAAACGGAAAGGCAAATCGTGGCAAAGTAAGAGTATGGACGACGACGAGGGACGACAGCACGAGAGAGAGCTTCAACCTTAGTTTGGGTGACGACAGTGAGGGACGAGGGCGAGAGACGAGGACAAGAGGGCTGCGTGAGAGAGGGAAGACAAAAACGTAAATGAAAAATAAGCGCAGGCTTCTAAAACAGGGGATGCGACCGTGGTTCTAAGGAGGAATCGCGGTCGTATCCACCTACCATCGAGGTTGCGGCTAGAACCCGTGGTATGGTTCCACTTAATTACAAAATTTCCACCACAATTTTTTTTAATACGGTTCTCTCTCAACCGTAGTGGTATCCTGTCGTGGAATGTGTTTTTTCTACTAGTGGTTCAATTCACCCCCCTCTTAAACTCAGCTTGAAGTTATTTTACATTTGGTATCAGAGCTAGGACTTGTATCCTAGTCAAGGTTTTCGATCCATGGTTGGGAACAAATTGCCTTTTGCTGACGGAGCCTCTATACGCAAGCCACCTATGTTTTCTAGAATTAATTACCAGTTTTGGAAAGTGGGGATGAAAGTCTTTATTGAATCAATTGATCGTGGTATTTCAAATGCGATAGTGAATGGTCCTTATATTCCAATGTCTGTTGTGAATGGTGTGTCTGTTGTTAAATCATTTGATGAATTATGTAAAGCTGAAAATAAGAGAGTGCAAAATGACTGTGTTGCAAAAAATATAATCACTTATGCCTTGAATCTTGATGAATTCTTCAGCGTATCCCAGTGCAGTTCTGCAAAAGAAATGTGGGACATATTAGAAGTCACACATGAAGGGACAAATGATGTCAAGAGAGCGAGAAAGCATGCACTCATCCAGGATTATGAGTTGTTCAGAATGTAACTAGGGGAAACCATTGCAGATGTCTAGAAATGGTTCACTCATATTGTTAATCATCTGATTGGATTGGGAAAACAATTTGATAAGGAAGAGATTAATATCAAGATCCTCAAATGCTTCGATAGTAGCTGGAAACCTAAGGTGACTGCAATATCCGAGACTAGAGACTTGACATGAGCTTGAGATGACGAGGTTGAAAGAAATGGAAACTGTTGAGAAGAAAACTAGAAGTCTCGCACTCAAATCAAAAGCTGTAGAGGTTGAGTCTAGTGAGGAGAGCTCAGAAGAGGCCAGTGACACTGAAAATATCAACTTATTGACAAAGAGATTTCAAAAATTTATCAAGATGAAGGGAAAGACAAAGAATCTACAAAGTAAAAGGTATAGTAAGAAATCTGATTCAAATTCAAATAAATTCACCTGTTTTGGTTGTGGTAAATAGGGGCATATGAAAGTAGACTTCCCAAGCCTTGCTAACATGGAAAAGGCCAGTGAAAAGAAGAGTCACAAAACTAGAAAAGGGAGAAAAGCTTGTATTGCATGGAAAGACAATGCTTCCTCTTCAAGTAGTTCTTCACAGGAAGATATTGAAGCAAATTTGTGCCTCATGGCTAGAGATAATTCAGAGGTCAGTAGTGAATATTCCAATACTTCTTTTAATAGTACAAACTATAACTCACTTCTTCAGGCTTTCCATGAAACTCATAAAGAAGCTAACAAATTAGCCTTATCCAACAACAGATTGAAAGGTCTGAATAATTGGTTGGAAGGCATAGTCAAAGAATTGGAAGATGAAGTTTTGAAACTGAAAACTAATTTTGATAATTTAGAAATCATTTACAAAGATTTCAGTGATCTTGACTCCTGCAAGCCAATTAATTTAAATTAAACTGTGTGCAACCTAATAAATATCCGTAAGTATTGAATACTCTATTTATATTTCGAACTCCATGACACTAAAAGTACAAAAACAAAATAATGTTAAAAACATTAATT
>Ga0209489_108227_pt1 | contig 14519 bp, 12 predicted proteins | sample SiratrowhiteBW_FD_187527 | JGI IMG/M metagenome (GOLD analysis project Ga0209489, IMG submission 187527) | Root nodule microbial communities of legume samples collected from California, USA - Siratro white BW (SPAdes) (version 2) | ecosystem: Host-associated > Plants > Roots > Nodule | place... | reverse complement strand
TTTTTTATATATATATATATATATATATATATATATATATGAGATAACGGTTAACTTGGTTTATAATTAACTTTATGTTAACATATAATTAATTTAATTTTAGTTAAATTATCAAGTCTCTGAATGATTTGAGAATTTTCAAATGTCTCGAATCTACTTTTTAAGTGGGTCTTGATCACGTAATTATTTGAATAAAATCTTTGGAGTTTTTAAAATCATCATAAATTATTATTATTATTTTTGATAATTTAAAACTTCATAAACTAATCTCAAAAGGCTTATTTTTCTAATCTAGGGAGTCAAATAATTAAATAAAATAAAGAATGACTAAATAACCCAAACTTAATTTAACCTTTGATCTTATAGTAGGCAAAACCCCTTGAGAGTATAATAGGGTGCTTTAACTTTGTAATAAAGTAGCTGGATCCTACATAAAATCTCAATGCACTCACAACTTAGTTGAATTAGATCTTTGAAGAAATGTTGGCTAACACCATTTCTAGCCATGCATGATTTCATTTTGATCCTTAGAGCTTTTGAAGGTTGTTGATATTAGTTATGGTTCTTCAAAGAGTAATGAAGGCAGAAGACTTGAAAAATTATGATGAAAAGTGAGAATATGGTTAGTGAAGTTAATGTGTTATAACTTGCTTCACCAGTGCAAACCACATCTTCATGGATGAGAATCTAGTTTATTCAACCAAGCTTTTACGCTCCATAAATATGAAGAAAGAGCAAGAAAACAAAGTAAGGTTAGGCAACAATTACAAGTATGAGCTGCACCTATCAAGCCTAGCTAACAAACCTGCTGTCTTGAATGAAATGTTGAAAATACTACTCATATGCCATTTTCATTCATTGTGCTATAATTTATGTGGAAGCCCTTTTGGTTACTCGATATTTCTGCATTAAATGGTTATAAAGATCCTTTATGGTCTCCAGAAGATTGCAGTCAACACTTTCAACATAGAACAAAAAAAATTCTTTTCAACAAGCTCACTTAATTGGTCCTTACAAACTGTTAAGTGTTTCTCTGTGCCACAATCTATGATTACCAATACCTCAACAAACATCAGCAAAAACTTTTATGACAAGGTAAGTATGAATCAGAAAAACCACAAAAAAACAGAACTAAAAGAAAAGTGTGGCAAGGGAAAAATTGTCTCAAAATTGTGGATGTGCAATCCAAACAAATAGAATAACTGGACAGACATGTCTTTCAGGAATTAAGCCTCAAAATTTCATCCCCTCAAACTCTTAATAATCTCGGAGAGGGCAGAGTATGTTCCGAAAGAAGAACAGACAACACCTACTGTGATGATTGTAATGCAAACTGCTGCCTGTAGACATAGGAAATAAAAAGTAAAGTTGAAGTAGAGTTTATTATAACTATTCAAGTAATCTTTGAACTTAAAAAATTCTTGAGTGTCTTGTTTAAGTGTATTAATGTCAGAATGATACGCTTCTGTTTCAAAATTGCTTTTCATTTGTATGCTTTAAGCTGTGTTAATATCAAAATATTTGTTTTTTGAAGCCTTTGAGTTGTTCACTTAATTCTAAGGGGAAACTATTCGTCTGTCACCATGTTCGATACTCTATAAAGTCCTAAAGAGTTTATTTTTCTCATTAATACTCTGCTTTTTATCAGTTCACCTTTTAAAGAAAAATGTTTTTTTTTTTTATTGTCCATTTAGAAATTTAAGACAACATCTTTTTTGTTAGGAATTAGTTCAGATAAATCCAGAAACCCGCAAACATAACAGTTGGGAGGTAAACGTAAGAGCAAGAACAAGAAAGGCAAGAACAAGAAAGGCAAGAACAAGAAAGGACCACACATAGACATAACGTGATTCAATTGAAGTGTTAATGAATAGTTATAATAAACTCTACATCCGCAATATAATTTACTATACTTAGAGATTACAACTCGTAGTTTCCTCTCAAAACAAACTCTCATTCAAACTCTTAGTTAAGCACAACTCTAACATTAGCCACAAGTCACCTGAAACACACCTAGATCAAAGAACAATTCTCATAATTGGGTCGGAAAGTCACTTAGATGGTTTCTCCATCCAGTCCAAGTCTAAGTAGACGCTAAGAGATTAGATAGTCTAATGAGACCATCTACCACATTTGGTAGAAGTTACATGTCAAACACTTGACGGTTGTAGTACACTTACATAGTCTAAGAACCTTTTAGACACAATTTTATTGAGTCAATTTTCACAAATCTTCACCTTGGTTTAGCACAAATCTTCTGAGTGACAGTTGTTATTACCTGCTATTAAGCCCTTTACAAGCTTAATCACCAATCAACTAGATAAAATCCAAGCAATGAAAGAACTTGCTACCAAGTAGAATCCTCGTAATCATATGAGACGAATTATGATTTGATGAGACCTTCATCACCTTCACAGATCCTCGTGCAATCTCCTTCTCTTATGAAATCCAACTTCACATCAATGTTCTTAGTTGACCGAGACACATCGTCGGCCCCCATTCGCTTCCCTCCCGCGTGTAAAATCCATTAGGGACTTGATTCTTGGACAACTACTATTGTCACAATAGACAATGACAATCTGGCCTTGTACCTTCAGCTCTTTGGCTAGACCCTTCGGCCATAAGGCTTCCTTCACAGCTTCTGACATAACAATGTACTATGCTTTAGTGGTTGACAAAGCCACTACCTTCTATAAACTATTTTTCCAACTGAAAGCAATACCATAAGCAATTAACACATAGTCTGTGAGAGACTATTTGGTGTGCAAACACCCGACAAAGTCCAAGTCAACAAATCCTTCTATAGGAGCATCTCTAGCATATTGTTTAGCTCTACCATAAACTAGAACTCTTTCAAGCAATCCTTCAAGTAACAAAGAAACCACTAAAGAGCTTGCCGATTAGCTGGCCTAGTATTTGACATGAACATGTTGACAATGCTAACAATATACACTATATCAGGGCTAGAGCAAATCATGGCATAAATCACAAAATCAAAGATGTTTGCATATGAAATACCATCCATATAATGTTATTCCTCCAGTGTCTTAGGGGATTGTTCATCACTTAGCTTATTGTGAGAAGCAAGAAGTATATGAGAATACATCCATAACTTCCTTGAGTAATAGTCTACTATTGAGAAGTATCTAGCACCAGAGTGTAATATAGTTAAAGATGGTCCCTATAAGTCAACATGAATGTAATCAAGGATTCCCTTCGTTCTCCATTGCCCTACATTAAAATCAATTGTGCAGGCTTTCCCTTAAACACAATGTTCACAAAATCTTAACTGCTCAATTTTGTCAAACTAAACAAATCTTGCTTCTTTAACTCAACTAAACCTTTTCATTTAAAGGAACTAATCTTCTATACCATATTTCAATCTTATACAGGACGATCTACTCAACAATAGTTACTGAGCTACATACTACAGCATCTTCCAAGGCATATTAGACTATTCTTCCTCACTCTTCATCACTACCATGGTTCCTCTCAGCACCTCTAACATTCCCTTTCTCCTTTAAATACATATCCCTTCTTCTCAAGCTTAAACTCCAGAAGCACTCAGTTTCATCGTGTAGACAAAACCTGATGATTTTAACTCCAATTATCTTACAAAACTTGTAGTCACCAAGGAGAATTGAACCTCCTCCTTCAAGTTCTGTAAACACTTAGAACCATAAACGATTAAGTTTCATATGAAATGAACATCCCGAGTCCATTATCCACTCGTAATCATCAGCATTGCTTGACACATGAGGACCTCTGATGATTCATAACTATCTTCAATTAGAGCTACTTCACCTAACGTAGACGGTTTATCAGCACTAGATTGTCTACCAAATCTAGACGATTTGTCAAGGTTGTTAGCCTTCTTTTGCCTCTCAAGACATAACCTTATGGTGTGAACATTCTTCTTCCAATGGTAACATCTATCAGATGATGTATTTTCACCATTGCATGTCCTTGACTTTGACCTCTTTCTACCTCTTCTGTTATCACTAATATACAATATCCCTCTTGCTACAAGACCACCTCCAACACAGAGCTTTTATATCAAACTTCTCGTTCAACTACTTTGAGCACATAGAAACTTAAGCCTCCTCAAGAGAGAGAATCTTTGATCCATACAATAAGGTTTCCTTGAAATGATCTTGTACCTTAGGCCAAGAATACAACAATAACAATGCTTGATCCTCATCACCAATTTGTACATCAATATTCTCTAAATTAGTGATCAATTTGTTGATTTCATCCAGTTGTTCACTAATTGCATTTTCACTACTCATCTTATATGAATACAACACTTACTTCAAATACAGACAATTCACATGGACTTTGTCATCTACAAGCTCTCAAGCTTAGTCCATAGTTCCTATGTAGTCTTCTCCTCAACACCCTATCACCGAGACTAAGAACAATATCATTATTAGCCTTCTCTAACAACATTTTCTTGTCCTTCTCCATCATGGATGCGCCAAACTTGGGTTCACCTTCCACAATCTTAAACCATTCAAACCATAATTTCTCAACCTCATACTTTGCGGATGTCATGATGATTGATGCGTTTATCACACAAATAGAGAACAATAACAGAGAAACCACATGTAGAAGGTAAACGTAAGAGGAAGAATAATAAAAAATCATGCACGAAAATATCGTGGTTCAATTGAAGTGTTAATGAACTTCAATCTATGTCCACGACAAAATTTGCTATACCCAAAGATTACATATCATAGTTTCTCTAACAACAAACTCCCACTCAGACTCTCAGCTAAGCACAACTAAAACGTTGGCCACAACTGATGATACAAATTTCCTATTTATAAAACATTATTGTTATAACTAACTCACGTGAAACGCACCTAGATTAACTAGGAAGACACATGATAAGTGTTTCTCATTATTGAGCTCGAAAGTCACTAGAGAGTTTCTTCACACGGTCCAAGTCTCAATAGCACTAAGAGTAGACTGAGACCATCTACCACATATAGTAGAAGCTGTATGTATATCTAACACTTGACGGTATGGTATAGTTAGATGGTCTAGAAACCTTTTAGACAAGATTTTACTAAGTCAATCTTCACACTTTTCAAGTGTAACCCTTTCTCCATGTAATTCTCAGAGATTTACACATTTATCATAAACGGGAGATAAATAGTAAGGTCATATTAAGAAGTTAAAAGTATAAAGAAAAATATAAATATCGATATTTATTGTATTTCTTAATCTTTAGACCATCTTCCAAATCTTATAAAATAATAGAGGGAGTGGTTATCAACTTAAATTATGACTTATATTGAGCAGTTAAAGAATCGTCATACCTGTAGTCGTGTCACTTTGCCTCGCAAGATTTTTAGGAAACAAACACAGGGTAGTATCAAAGACTGTCATCAAGGATGGTTTTAGTTTTAATTAGTAAAATGTCGAGATCAGTCAGCAAGAATAAATCAACTGAATGAAACTTACAACAAGCATTGTGAACAACGATCCAATCAATGACATAACCAGACCTACAAAAATGAAAAATTATATATGTTGTTGATATAACATGGTACAACTATGTCACACTACAAGGATTTTCTGAAATAAGAAAGTTGGTCTATCCGAAAAAAAAAATAATTTCCAGATTTAGTAAAGAAATAATATTGAAGATAAATAGATCAACAACTAAGCACACGAGAATAGGAAGCGGAAAGACTCACCAAAAAAGGGAACTGAGAGACCAATAACCAGGGTGGAAAGTACCAGCCCTGTTCTGATGAAGATGGAATATAGATAAGACTTGGCATGGTTTGATGGTATCAATTCCTCCAGACTCATAGCCACCGGAGATATAGTCAATGCAAATGTGATTCTAATTAAGTTAAAAACAACTTCCTTTGCTCACGGTGTGAGAGTGCTTTAAAAGGGAATGCAAGAGAAAGGGTATGTCATAAAACACATGTTCAAACATACATTGATATAACACATTCTTTCCTGTCAAAAACAATCACCTTGAATCAACATTTTGTACATGAATACGAATACAAGGACAAACATTTATCAGGTTTTATAATTTTTTCCCCAAGTAAAGCAAGATGCTAAATAGAAATGTTTTCAGTTGTGCAGCAATCCTGGCTCTTCACGCAGCGAGATTGTTGAGTTACTTGGCAATATTTTGTTTTTTCGTATTTCTCTCAAATATCACTTTAGAAGAAGAAGGAATTTCAAATTTATAAATGCAGGATGGAAAGAAAACCATTTCTTATTCTTATCTCCCTCCTGGATTTAACTACTTATGTAAGGCCCCTATAAAAAGGATATTTGGTAAATGGATTAACCACCTGCAAAATAAAAGATAAAATGTTGGTTATTTATATAGTTTATTGAAAATTGATAATATGCTGGCACAGAATTAAGCACAGTATGAGAATAATAAATGAGACAAAATAGATAAGCTCTTTCTCTAACCCTCTCAAAACAAAGCATACGAAAATTGAAAAAATGGCAACTTGAAGCGCCACCGGGTTAACAATAGAACTATAAAATTTAATATCCCGCATACTATGATCAGTTTCCCCAAGCCACATGGTAAATGTTACAGAGGTTCTCATGCTATGTCAAGAATCAATTATTGCAAAAGATAAACTGTGTTCAGGCTCAAGAGTGGTTCTCTTCTTTAACATCCATTGGGAAAAACACAAAGAATAAAAGGCAATTCCAATCGAGATTATTCCACCATGAAAAGATCAGAAAATAGAACTTAGAGTAAGTGTATGTTTGGACGAACTTCTCATAAATACTTCTAAGGGAGAAAATAAGAAGAAAAAAATGAATTAACTTCTTCATATGTTAAAATTATTTTATGCATAAGTTAATTTGTAGAATCCCTCTCATAACATTTTAATTTTTTTATTTTTAACTTCTGCATAAGCTAATTTTACTTAGGCAGAAATCCCACTTTTTTTTCTTATTTTTCTCTCCTGGAAGTGCTTATAGAAAAAAGTATACAAACAGGTCCAAAGAGAGGATGTATACCGTGGTCCAAACAGCAATCTTGGTAGCTACCAATTCTTGAGGCAGGTTGAGAGTGAATTGAGATTGTATAGCTTCACCAAACATTGTGTATCCCATAACAGCAGCTCCAGCATACAATAAGGTACAAATACCAAAACTGAGAAAAGGAAAAAACATACTTGCATATATTAAATTCAGAAAAAGAAATTCCACTAAAGAAAATAAAAATCCTATGCAAGTATATATTCCACATCTTGAGGCATTGTGATTTACCTTATACTTCTCTACTAGTTTACCTAGAAGAGATCATCATATCTTCTATATACACTTCTATATTGCATTTGTACAAGACTTAGATCTAATATAGTTATAGATTATGGCCAAAAGTTATTTACCATGCTAAGAGCACTCCAGGGAATTGGTTTTGCTTTGCCATGGATGTATAAATGTTTGGGAAAACAGCATGTCCAGAGTAGCAGTAACCATAAAGACCCACAGCAACAGGAAAAGTTGCAAGATTGAGTGTGGTCCCTTTGCTATGAAATCCTACATCGTCTACGCCAACCCAGAACAAGCAGAGAACCACTAAAACTGATGCAACAACTCCACCGGCTATAAAAAGAACATGGTACAAGGTTATAATAAGCTTTTTCAAATAATGATGATAATATAGTATACCATTGCTGACTGCCAAGACATAAGACAGATTCATGAGCAGTTATAGTAACCAAGCATGAATGATAACTAGAGAAATGAAATTTGAGAAGCTGCACATATTATTTATAGTTGATAACTTCATACATTATGAGCAATATCATGTATTATCATTTCATTTCACAGCAACAACAAAGCTTTTCCCAATACAGAAAAGAACAACATGAAGTATGATAAAACCTTGTTTGAGAAATTACTTACGAGCCAAAATGTAAATAAGACGAAGCTTTAACTTTTAATCAGAAAATGGACGAATAATCATTTGTTGCACCAAAAAATAAGCACTTACCAGATATGTAACTGAGAATGCTTAGATCACGGAGCCAAACAGTAGGAAGAACAGCCAAGGCAGTAATCACAGCAAACAGTGTATGTGAATCCATTTCAATTACACCCAAATTCAAGTGTGCATTTGGAAACAAGGAAGACAAGTTGTCACCCTCCAGAATTATATATTCAATGCAACAAGCCTGCATGAAGGAATGTTCAATAGGCAAAGTAATTGCTATAAGTTTAGAAAATTATAACAAGTAGCCAATAAGATGTAACAGTGGAATCCAAACAGGTAGCCACATAGAATTTCATCATTTTTAATTGGCTTTAACATATTACATTGGATGAGACCTCAAATGGAATACTAGATGAGTGAAGGTGGATGTACTTACATATAATTCCACGTATAATACTATCTGCATAAAAAAAAAAAGTATTAAAAAGTGATTAGAGGCATAGTTATTTTTAATGAACATGGAATTTGTCCCCCTAGACCTGACACAACTATAATACAACCTATAAAATGAACATGAAACATAAATCTTAAATCAAAACAGAGAATTAATGTTTGAAAAGTGATATTTTTATGTCAGTATAAGAGTTTATAGTACATTGTAAGAAAGATCATGATGAAGGGAAGACTTACTGAAATGGCAATACGTCCAGTAGTACCAAAAGCAGCTTGGCCAATGTCAGGGTATGTTTCAAGCTCAGGATCACTGTCCAAACAGTAACGCAAGAGCAGCCCAGTATAAAATGAAATAATTGAGAAAAGGAACAAGACTGAGAGCCCCAACCATCCACCTTCTTTGGCAGCATAAGGGGTAGAAAGGATTCCAACACCACAAAGAACATTTATGCCTATAAAATCCAAAATATGATGAATAAGGGAACAACATCAGTGCAGTTTCAAACCAAATGGTGTAAAATATTTTAACTGACGTTTCGTTTTACAATTGAGGTTATAAAATTTATTTTTGTCAATTGGGGTTCATGCAGTTCAAAATTTATAATAGACTAGTGAATATAAAAATGCATGTGATTAGCTTTAGTACAATTAAATCTAAAGATAAGATCATGGTCAACTCAAAAATGAGAAAATGGATTTACGTAGCATTTTGAACAAGTGATGCTGACAAAGTGGTTGAATCATCACTGTTCTAACTTAGGTAGGCCTGATAAGCTAGCAAAAGTTACATCACTGCCTAATATGGTCCCCCAGTCACAGGATTCATTGAGTATATCTGTCGAACATCTTAATTGCAGTTTGCAGAAATAATATATGTTCCGAATCACTTCCATTGTCACTAATAAACGACTAATCAATCCTTATATCCTAATAAAACGTGTTTCAAGTAAGAAATTTAACTAATTATTTGAACGCTTAAGCTTAACTCCAGGATTTACTTTATTATAATTTAAATATAACGTTCTCAGTTTTGGGCTTTAAAGTAGGTAAATATTTGTTTAAGGTTTCTCACAAAAATAACTTCTTTAAAATTCATTTTTGGAATAATAAAAAACCAAAAATAATCAGAAAACATAAATATGATTATAAACTATTTAAAACAATTTCTCCTAAAATCAATTATTCTTTAGAAGCTGATTCTTCTTATTATAAAGAACAAAAACGATTGTTTCACAACAAAACACTCACTTTAATAATATATATATATTTGTGTTTTAAAATAAAATAAAAATATATAATTAAAAGATATTAATATATTAGTTATCATATAATTAAAATATTAATGTGTTAACTAGTGTTTATTTTTAATTTCTAAAAAAATCACGAAATTATTTTACACTCTGTTCCATATACAATATACACTCAAAGCTTTCTGGGTTAAAATGGTTTATGTGAGTGTCCAAATCTCAAATCTATTCCCACCTCCCAATTTAGAAGTTGGTAAAATCTGATCCATACTCCAACCCAAATTCATCAAGTGGGACAGAGTGCATACCCACCATGTTTTTCTTTTGTCATCTAACTCATAAGGACACTGTTTTTTAGAGGGTTATCTGCTTGTTAGCTCCTATTTAATGCAAGTCTTGCATTATATCAGTTTTCAAGCTCTATAACTCATAATCATCATCATGCCCAAATACAAAAGAAAAAAAAAAATCATGTACATCAAGAAAATTATAACCCTCTCTCTCACCAAATTTTGTTTGCATGTAGAAAATTCCTTCAATTGTATAATGAAGTTCAAATTTTCTGATATAAATGTGGGAACATAGTATAACAAAAAGACATATACAGTACACCAATCAATCTGTATCATTCATTTCTATTATGAATTCAGTTTACCTTCACTATGATTTGATATTTTGCCCCCATTCTTTTGTCCTTTATATTTATTTCTAAGGTTGAACAATTTATTTTCTTATAACAATAGAATTCTGGGCATAGATCAAGCCAAGAACATAACAAACCAAGATTCAAGAATTTACCATTGAGCACAGCTTGTCCAAAAGAGCAGTTGCTAGAGGGAACTTCATGAGAAACCTTGGATTCCTTCTTAATCAAAGAAGATCTTCTAGAAGAAAGAGGAGGAAGCAAGGTATGAGAGCTACGTCTCTGATGCTGCTGCTGCTCATCTTCTGGTTCTTGTAAAAGAGGCTTTGTCACTGAAGGAAGTGCTTCAGGAGTGTGCCTCCTTGTTAGTGATGTAGAAAGGAAAGAACTGCTTAATCTTGACAATGAGGATGTGCCCAAAAATCCAATGTTTGGTGATGGAACACTACTGTATAGATCTATAGACTGCCTGAAACACCATCAACAAGAACAGCATAAGAATTCAGTTCATGCACTTCGCATAGGAAACACCAAAATTAAGTTGTTAGATTTTTCTTTCCAACTTCTTGACATAGTTTGTTGACTATGTCAAACACAAGTTTTGCATGTTCTGGTTTCGTTTCTTCCAAAGCCGAAAACTAACCAGAAAAAGGTTCTTGACAAATTTTACATTCACCTAAAAAAGGCTAAATCACTTTTCAAAACGGTAATGAAAAAGGAAGAAAAGAAAAGACAATGAACCATACTTGTAGAGAAATTAGAGGGTGCCCTTTTGACACTCTAGCAACATAAAAGAAAAAAAGGACAAAAGAAAAACATAGTCACGAGAATCAAAACAAGGAAAAGACAAGACCTGTAACTCTGAGGCCACGAGATGTTGTAAGAACTGGGCTTTCGCTGTGGGGGGTTTTCGGTTGAGTAACTGGAAGAATCAGAATCGTTGCCATCACCTCCACCTTTGTTCAAATCCTTCTCCTCGTCCTCTTCATCACTCTCGATGATAAAACTGTTGTCAGAAACAGAATTATTCATTTTCCTTCAAGCTCTTTCTCCGTTCAAAAATCTTCAACCTCTTCAACAATTCACCTTCACAGAATAACCAAACTCAGAAAGAAAGAAAATCTTTATATGGGAATTTCAAGGCAATTTTACAACACAGAATCTGTGTCGGAATCAACGCATCCTTTTCCTTAACCTATTTTTAAAGCCAAAATAAAAACTTTCCACGTGGGTGAGATTAAAAAAGTTTCCTTTTAAGTATTCTTACACAGAAGCTCGTACCCACGAACCCAGCTAGATTTTGTATATGCATGCATTTTCATCAGTATGATTAAGCCAATCCAGAAAACACACACAAGGAAAAAAAATGGAAAAAGGGGTGGTAAGGTAACAGCTTTAGAGCGTTTCCTCTTCTGGTGTTTGTGTTTTGTGTGTTTCCTTAAATTTTTGCAAAGAAACAAAGTGAAAAAGTGAAAAAACCAGGGAGAGGAGAACACAGATAAATGAAACATGTGGCTACTAACCTTTGCTTTCTGGTATTTTCAGTGACACTGCACTCTCAATGTTGGGAACTCTTATAGCAGTTTTGTGGTGTCTCTGTGAATAGAAAAACTTGAAAATAAGTGTGGGATGACAGAACAGAAGAATGACGAAGGTGTAGCAGTTTATTGTTATGCACACACATCGGTACTCTGTCTTGGACAGTGCAGGGACATAAGAAATCCTAGCCGTAGATTTCTGGAACCAATAGATCGTGAATCTGCCATGTTGTCATGCTGGCATGGCCCCATCTTTCTTTTGTTTCTTCTAATAGTTCACTAAGCATATGATATGATCCTCCAAGTAACCAATTTATCTTAGGTAGCTGTTAGCCTACGATGTAATTTTTGTCAAATATAAAAATATGATTGTTTTTTTTGTGCAATTTTTTACAAAATTTATAAAATAGGTAAAATAAATATTATTTTCATTTTTGATAAATCATGTTGGTATAATTTTATTATAAAAATAATAAAATTATATTATCATAGTATGATTTTAAAAATTAAATTGAAATTATGCTACAACAAATTTCAATTAATACATTAAAATTATATAATGATACAATTTTATTATGATTTCTTTATAATCAAATGGTATCAAATTCACAGTTAAGATTTAAAAAAAAATTGTTTATTCCAAAAATTGTGTAAAAAAAATTACATAAAACAAGAAAAAGTCCCAATATATTTATATAATATATATATATATATATATATATATATATATATATATATATATATATATAATGTAAGTAGTATAAAATGAATCTTACAATAACAAACTTATGGAAATTTTGTATATTTAAGATAAATCAATGAAAAAATTTCCTTAAAAAATTGTTTTAATTGTAATTCATTTTGTATTGTAACCATGTGATTAGAAGAGAATGATAACCTATCACACCTCAGTATTTCCTTTTCAAATGGAGGGACTCAAGTCCTCCCTAATAAGTGATCTTGTTTTTCTTTTCATTGGAAACTGTCATTTTTATAATTAAAACACATTATTTCTTAAAATTAAATAATATTTTAGAAGTTTTTCATTGGTTTTATCTATCTTTTAGTTATTACATCAGACGTCATCATACCTTAATGATTCAATTGCATATTTTTTTTAATTTTTAATTAACGTAAATTATAAATTACGATTTCAAAGATTTATTTAAAATTTTAAAATAATGTAGAGTATTCTACATTTATAAAAAAAATAAAATAAACAATAAATAATGTGATTAAATTAAGAAAAATAATTTCTCCAACTCTATGGAAGAACAACAAAACATTTATTGCTATTAATATCTTTAACTTTAAAAAAAAATATCATCATGCATGTTAATATTATACATTTTAAATAACAACAATAATTTATTATTTTATTTTATTTTCTTGTTTATTTTAATTATATTATCCTCTTTCACTGTTTGGATTGAATGAAACATTTAAAAAGTTAGAAAAATGAAAAAATAAAAAATTTATTACAGAAAACTAAGATGAAGAATGTCATAATTCTTTCTTGGCTCATATTTATGTCATAATTCTTTCTTTGCTAGCAAGATTATAGGATAATTGCTTCTTACAAGGTACAAATTGTTTTCAGTTCGTAATAAATTCTTAAAATATTAAAAATATCTTTATTATTTATATTTTAAATTTTATTTATTATATAATTTTTTCTCTCCCTCCCATAGTCAAATTTTTTTTAATAAGTATAATAAAAAAAATGTTAACAAACTAAAAGTTATAAATATCTTAACAATCCATTATTTCATTTTAACAAACTCTTAAAAATTAAAATAATCATTAACATTTAATTGTTGAAAAATAAAAATTTATATTGTGTAATAAATGATTGTCCATATTTATCATGTAGTTCAAACCTACTTTATATATAATAGAGATGTTTCTGAATATGTGAGAGAATGTTAAAATAAAAATAACAAAAAAATTATTAATATATTAAAAAATGATTTCGTGCATGTAGAGAAAAGTTGTGGTGTGTAAAATAAAATAATAATAAATTTAATAAAATTATAAAATAATAATATATTAATAAAAAAATATTAATAATAATTTTATAAAATAATAATATATTAATAAAAAAATATTAATAATAATTTTATAAAATAATAATAAAATAAAATAACTATTAATTATATTAATATAAAACTAAAAATAATAATTATAATAATAAAAATCATAAATAATAATTATAATAATATAAAAAATTAAAATATAATAAAAGTAATAATAAAATTATAATAATAATTAAAATAAATTTATAAAATAATAATATTATTAACTATAATAATTTAATTTTTTATTTTAATTCTAATTTTAAAATAATTGATATTTTTATAATTTCATCAATTAAAATAATAAAAAATTTATTAATCACACTCAATAAATTAATTATATTTAATTTTAAAGTAATAGCATTGGCGCTGTTAAATTCATCATACAGTTCTCATTTTTCTTAGAGAACTAAAAGTTCATTAGAATTTTTATACCTTGCACCGATGATAAATTGTTACGCCATATGTTCCCAAATTTGACACCAAATGAAATACGCTCACTTGATAATTCAAAATAATGGTTAGAAATATTAGGTTTATAATCTAATTTGAAAACTTCATCTATTTATTGTAGCATTGATTTTACGCACTCAAAATGTCTCGTTGTAATATATATATATA
>Ga0209489_108226_pt1 | contig 14520 bp, 5 predicted proteins | sample SiratrowhiteBW_FD_187527 | JGI IMG/M metagenome (GOLD analysis project Ga0209489, IMG submission 187527) | Root nodule microbial communities of legume samples collected from California, USA - Siratro white BW (SPAdes) (version 2) | ecosystem: Host-associated > Plants > Roots > Nodule | place: USA... | reverse complement strand
GATATGCAATATACTATATATATATATATATTAGTATAATTAATATAATAATTTAAGTTTAAGATTATTCTTTTTTATTTTTTTATGAAAAATGATAATATATTTTCTTGCTTTAAGCAAATATTATATATTTTATATTATTTTTTGGAAGATATTATGTTCTTTCCCTTTTTTAAAAAATTATTTGACAAATACTTTTGTAAAATTTTTTCTTGTATAATTAGTTATTGCTATTTTACATGTTTTAAATTACTGTATGTGCAATTGAACACATTATCAACATTTTATCTTATTTTGATTATGATTTATTTAAAAAATAAAGACTATTTATGAATTTGTATGATCTGGACATACTTAAGAATAATATAGAAGACATTGACACACACCAATAAATATATATTTTCTATTAACACTATTTTTATAATTAATTCACAAATGTGTCAATTCAAATATGTTATATAACTATTGGTAAAACAAACCTTAAAATATATATATTTTTACAATCTTTTTTAAGATAGTGACAACAATTTGTTTTTCTCTTTTCATTACAATAATTCAAAAGCAAATTATTCTTACGTTTTTTTATTAATTATTTTTGTCTTAAAAAGATAGTATGATATGTAAAATAATATGTTATGATTTAGTATATTTTTTGAAACATATTTGTTAGCACCTTTTGGTAGATAAAATATTCTCAGTACGTATTATTAACATTTATAATTGAGTGTGAACTTCTTTTAGTTGTAAATTGAGTGGTGGACAATGAGTAAGTTGAATGAAACATGTGATCTATAAATTTTACTATTCATATAATGCAATCAAACACATAACTTTTTAATGGAATCAGAAGTATGTTTTTTTTTTTTTCTATAATACATATTTATATTTTGAAATATTTATATAAAAGGGTTGGTTATCTATTACTTCATCTGAACTTATGAAATGTCAAGATTAATCAACCAACAAGTCATCAAACACAGCCTGACTTAATAAAACTATACATTTATAATAGGATATTTTCATAACTTTAATTAACTAGCCACATAAGAAAAAAATTAAGTGGAAAAAAATAGTTTACAAAAGAATAAGAGTACTGTTTTTTTTCTCTACAGTTATCAATACAGTTTCCTCATATATCATTTATGCACACAGTTTACAAAGAAGCTTATAATCTAAGAAAGGTGTTTTGTGAGAGTCAAATGCATCATTAAACCTATACTAATCAAATCCTAAGGTATTTCTTTATTAATTTGAAACATAAGTGGCTTGAATATGACTGATAAATGAAATGATGTAGTTAACTTAGGCATTCAGGTATTAATTGTTCTAGAGTGGAGTTGCTTGAAGAGACAAGAATCTAAGGGTAATAAATTTCAGTGAAAACAGAGGAAAGTGTAGTACCAAGTAGGTACTTTAAAACATGGTGTTAATTTAGTGTGACAATTACATTGGAGGAATTTGTGAGGAAAGAACATAAAAGTCCAAATCAAGTAAGGGACAAATAAAAGTCATATCATGTGTGTGTATAAGGCATTAGTCTTCTTTTTCTTCCATTGTCAATATTTTTTTTAATATATTTGTTGGGCGGTCATAACAGGCATAAAAGGTCTAACACACAAAAAAGAAAATGGACAAAGGGCTAGGGAGACCAATTGATGAAAAATGACAAGACACGTACATAGTTAATCATAGCAACAATAAAAATAACAATTAAAATATCAATAACGATGAATGGAGGCAAATGAGAAATGCAGAGTTAGGTGAGACAAGAGAAAAAGCCCTCTTACCCACTTACTCTTTCCCCTTCCAATAAAAAAAATATATATTTTTGTAAATTAATTTTATTTTATAACTTTTTAGAAATAGTTACAAGCACACGCGTTCGTCCATTGAAAACAATTAAAACGCACCGGCTTATATTTTATGTTCAAAATAAATAATAATTGAAATGGAAAAGTTTTTCAACAAGGAAAGTTATTAGAAAGTCCACTCTAGAAAAATGAATGAAGAGAAAACGCAATTTTAACAAGAGAAAGCCAAAGATGACCATTGTGAAAATCGTGGGTAATGCTTCTCTTCTCCCTTCTCCTTATCCAGTGCACTGTTGCATAAAGCAAAGTGCGCTGTTATTGCGTACGTGTGGATTCAGTTTTGGTTTGGTCCAAAAAAAAGGTTGTCATTTTTTATATGTATAAGCTTCTCAAAAATTCTAGAACTGACACGTCACTTGGGGTTGGAAAATGTTTGGTTCCGTATTCTATAAGAGTCTCTCCTCGCCCTAGAATCCTCGAGCAGGAGAATTACAATAGTTAGTATTCATAGTACCTTATCCTTTTGTGTCGTGAAATTATGGTAATTGATTTGGAGATTTTGACTCATGGATTCTGATCATTCCAGAAAACCTTCCAAAGATTTACTTCACTCTCGCTTCTTCCTTTCTGGCTTTTATTGTTGGGATTGGGAGTTCTTGACAGCTCTCCTCCTTTTTAGTGCTTCCTCCTGAGTTCCCTGTTATTTTTTTTTGTGTCTTTTTTTTTTTTTTTTTTTTTTTTTTTTTTTTTATTTAGAATAATTGTAATAAGAAGAGATTTGTGAGGGTGAAATCATGTCGCAACGATCTGTGCCGGCACCGTTTTTGACGAAGACGTATGAGTTGGTGGAGGATCCAGAGACGAACGAGGTGATATCGTGGAGTGACAGTGGGAACACGTTTGTGGTGTGGAAACATGCGGATTTTTCCAAGGATTTGCTTCCTAAATGTTTCAAGCACAATAACTTCTCCAGTTTTGTTCGCCAGCTCAACACCTACGTATGTTTCTTCTTCTTTCTTTCTCTCGTTACATTTACTTCCATCGGAACCCGTTAGATGATCAATTAGTCTGTTCTACATGTTGTTTATTTTAATTATACAAATTATTGTAACATGCGGTTATTCCTCTGCCTTTTTCTGTGTAATTAAGGATTAAAACTTGCTAGTTAGGGAGAAAGTTGTTTAAAGAGAGATTAATTTGTTTATTGAAAATGTAGAATTGTTTGGTATAATTATATTTTTCATTTCATTTTTTAACAAACAATTTTTCTTTTCATAATCGAGCAAACATGATTATTGATTAAAGAAACTTTATGGGGTTTTCATTCATTTGAATGATTAAAATAAAAATAGATAGAATGTTTTTTTAAGTATTTGTTTGAACATTATTTAAAATTTAATACTAATTATTCAGGTATTTAAAATAATATTTCGGATTTTCTTCCATAATTAATAGTTCTTACTAATTGCTGTATACATTCGGAAACATTTGGAGTGCGACATTTGACCTGCAAGAAATCTTAAGTTAAATTGATATCTAAATATAATGTATTTTTTATGATATACGATACCGAGGAGCAAATTTGATGAGATTGAAACGTAAAATGATATTGTATAATTATCTCGGCAAGAAGGGAAAGAAAAACAAAAATCAATCAACAAATATGATTACTATTGATTATTGTTAATGTTAATGATGATCAACCAATCATTAGTAATAATAAAAATCAAATCGGCGATTTTGTGTTTGCAGGGATTCCGAAAGATTGTGCCAGATAAATGGGAATTCGCAAACGAGCATTTCAAGCGAGGGAAGAAGGAGCTTCTCTGCCACATCAAACGCCGCAAGACCGTGCCGCAATTGCCGGCGCTTCCACCGGAGGCCGGAAAATCCGGCGGCGATGGTAACTCTCCGTTACACTCCGGCGGTGGAGACGACGCTGGGTCCACTTCTACCTCGTCCTCTTCCTCCGGTTCGAAGAACACGGGATTGGTGGAGCCAAACACCACAGCTTCTCATGAGTTATCGAGCGAGAATCAGAAACTGAAGAAGGATAACGAAACGCTGAGTTGCGAGCTGGCACGTGCGAGGAAGCAGTGCGATGAGCTCGTGGCTTTTCTCAAGAACCGTCTGATGGTGGGTCCTGATCAGATAGATCGCATCATGCGGCAGGGAAGTTGCGGATCTGAGAAGGCGGTAGGTGAAGAAGGTGGTGGGGAGTGTTTGAAACTGTTTGGTGTTTGGTTGAAAGAGGATGCACTAGCAGACAAAAGAAACAACCACCACAAGAGAGCCCGCGAAGACCAAATGGGCTTCGGTGGGCCTCGCCTGAAGGAGTCCAAGCCCATTGTTGACTTTGAACCTCTGAATCTCATCATGACGAACAATAAGGTCTGCAACTGACCAACCAACGAACAAAGAGCAATTTGATATTTCTTATTAGGCAATTAAGGAAGGAATAGAATAATGAAAAAGTAAAAGGCTAATCATAATTATGTTGGGTAAAAAGACCAAATGTGGTAGCCTCTGCTCTGCTTCTTCCACGTGTCAAGGTTGTGTTATTATTTTTAATTTAATTTTAAATTTAATGATGTATATACGTAGGTCAATCCATGTATGATTGGAAAGCAGGTTTCAATAATCCATGTACGATGTATGGCCCTTTTATGTAATGCCTAAATGGCAGCATTCTGCAGCTTGGTTGATCGTAAAGATTATGTTCGGATTAAAGTTTTGAAAATAATATTTTTTTTAGTAATGATTAATACGATAGCATAGCAATTAATATTGTGGAATTTTAATAAATCAAATGTCATTTTGATTAATTTAGTTTAATTAATCTAAAAATTAACGTGATAAATGGATCTAACCTAATTGATTTATCCTTCTACTAAGATAGTTTAATTTAGAATAAATAAATAATTCAATTCTTAAATGTGTGAAATTTTGCTGATTTAGTCTTTCAAGTAGTAAAAAATATTATTTAATTTTAAAATGTATATACAGTTTAAATTGGTTGTTAATATCATAACTTTATAACGAAACATTCCTTGATTTATTATATTTAAGAAAATAAGTCCATAAAATTTAACGATAGAATTTTTATGCATTCAGAGAAAACAATAGATATCTATTATTTTTAGAAGTCAATTTAACAAAATCTTACTAAATTTTGTATTTATTTTTTAATTTATATTTAATTTTTAATTTATTCAATTTATGTGAAAATCTTTCCATTTTTTTCATGAAGATGATGTTTATCATCCATTCATTTCCTTTACTATTATTTGGGATATGATGTTCACGCTTTTAACTGCAGTTGCACACATATAGCATATTAAAAAGTTAAAAAATAATGGGTTAAAATATATTTGTATCTTATTTTTAAAATTCAAAATAATCTTTTATTTTTTTAATCATCTTAATTAAAAGAAACTATTAAACGTGACCAAAATACAAAAGAAAAAAAAAAACTAAATTGAATCTTGTTAAAAAAGTCTACATTGACGCAATTCTTATGTTTATCTTATTTTAAGATATTAAATTTGTATAATCGTATTGAAGTAAATCTAACTAAATACTACAGATATTATAATATTTGATTTCAATAAAATATAATAAGTAATATCTGATTCTAATTATAGCAACAAAAAGTAACTAGATGATGAGGCGACATCATGTTTAGAGAATGTAAAAGTCTTCATCTGAGAAGAAACAAATATTGAAAAATAGATTAAACATACTGATGGTATTGATATGGACAATTGTGTCTCCAAAATGTATTTGTTCACATATGATGATTGTTAAAATAATATGATCTCAATGTTTTATTTGTTATTTCCACTTCACTTTATGAAACTATCCAAGAAATAAGGTATAGTTCACAATTTCAAGTTCCTAATGTAATGGAAGACTATAAGATGTACCAACACAAGTGATTTCCTTCTTAAAATTAAATATGTTGATTTTCTTAAAATTAGATATGTTGATTTTGTGAAAGAAATGTTGTACCAAATAATATGCTATGCTATTTATTTGATTTTTTATTATTCTAAAACTATTTTCACTAATACTAAAGTTTCAAGTCCAATTTATATAATTAATTTATTTTCATCTTAGGTTATTCAAACTGTTATTTAAGTGTAATTGACAAAAATAGGTTTATCCTACTTATTTGAATAATATAATTCATTTTATTGTCAAAAGTAGGAAAAATGTCTGATCATTTTAATCAAAGAGGGAGAGGCTTTACTTCGATTGCCTACGCTAAGATGTATTTGCTATCAAGTTAGGATTGAGCGAAAAAAATATTATCATGCGTAATACGTAAACAAATACAAATCACCTTAATTTATAGTGATTTGCTAAGTCATATATAACTAAAATAATTTACCTGAGTATTACATGAAATAATAAAATTTCTTCATATTAAAATGATAATATAAGAACATGACTTACCTATTTTTATAATTTTATTAAAAAATTTATGTAAATTCAAAAGCACATTACATCAATTTACATAAATTTTATAAAAAATCAAAATTTTGTCATCTTCTTTATATAGTTTAGGTTCTAATCAAATTTTAAAGAATCATACTCATGTATTTTTTTTTCTTTATTATTCTTTACGAAATATTTTTCTCAACTATTGTTCCGTCATATACTATAGCTACAATTTCAACACATCTATAAAATCGTTGTTCTTTTCCACTGCCAAGGCTATTTTTTTTTTTTATTATTTCAAAGTTTGATTTTCACATTTCAAAATATTCACCATTTGAATTCAATATTTAATTTATATTTATTAACAAAAATACATGCATTATAAGTGTATTTTTGCGTATATCTACATTTGTATTACATTAAAAAGATATAATTTTATTATTTTTATGAATAATTAATTAAAAATAATAAATATTATAATTTTAAAAATAATTGTATATATATAATTTTGTAAAAATAATATTAAAAAGTTATGTAATCACTATTTTAAAAAGGGAAAGAAATTATTTAGTTATTTTAGAATAAACAGAAATTATTGAATTATTTATTTTATTAAATAAATAAATTATTATTATTTATTTACAAAGCAAGTTAGAATAACTCGTGAATTCTCATGAAAGAAAATTCTTAAGACATTTTTAAAAATCGAAAAATAAAAGAAATAAAGAAAATACTAAACACCTGGAAGAGAAAGGGAGTGCGGGGTGAAGAAGCATCTCCTCTCCTCTACCATGGCGATGGACAGCGTTTACGCTTCGTCTCCGCCGTTTCAGACCGGACCGTCTGGGTACTCTTCTTTTCCTTCCCCTTTCTCTTCTCCTCTTTAACTTCCATTTTATATTCACACACATTCTCCCCTCTCCTTCCATTTCAGCCACCCGCGCCATTTTTACCTCGCCGTTGACCGGCTTCAATTCAAAATGGTACTCTCTCTCGCTCTCTCTCACGCATTTTCACTTGAATAACCTTTTCGTTCCAATTTTTGATTATCTAAAACGATCGATTTATCGCAGCAAACGGTAATCGAACTCGTGGATCTGGTGGCTCGGCGTCCGTCCTTGCCCATCGTCGTCTGTTGCAGCACGCGTGACGACCTCGACTCTCTTTGCTCCTCTCTCTCCGCTCTCCCCTTCGTTTCCTCCTCTGCTCTGGTCTCTCTCCTATTTCCCCATCACCAACTCATTCTCTCCCTCGTAATTCCCACGCGCTACACTATTTTTTCCCTAATTCGCTCTTGTTTCCTCCGTTTCCCTTTTCCGCGTGTCAGTACAGTGATCTTGCTGAAGACGAACGCGCTTTCCTTTTAGAGAAATTTCGACAGGTAACAGCACAGTGGAATCAAACGAATCACGGTGGAGCGCCGAACGAGGACGAGATTGGGAAAGAGGAGAGATCTCATATGATCATTGTAACCGACGCCTGCCTCCCTCTCCTTTCTTCTGGGGAACTTCCCTTGAATGCTCATCTTCTCATTAACTACGACTTACCGGCAAAGAAGGTTTTTCTACAAATTTCAATTTCTGCAGCTGATATTTATCTTCGTTCTTTTGATTTGCCTCATTATTTTTGAGTTTCCTGCAGGAGACATACGCTAGGCGGTTGACAACTTGTTTAGCTGCAGGTACTTTCTTTATTGCCTACTTCTATAGTTTTTTAAGTTGGACAAAACATTGATACAGTTCCTTAGATGCTATCTGTGCTATTTCCTAATCAAAATTGAAGTTTTATCTGGAAAAAGTGCATAATCACCTTTATTATGGAGGTGAGTTTTCAATTTTGATTGAAAACAACACAAACAATAGTTAAGGAACTGTATTTAACTTTTGTCCAAGTGTGTGATAGTTTGTAGTTTTGCATTGTTGCTAACATTCCTGAGTAAAGTGTAGATGGAATTGTTATTAATATGGTGGTTGGTGGGGAAGTGGTGACTCTAAAAAGTATTGAAGAGAGCAGCAATATTGTCATGCAAGAGATGCCTATGCGAGTAAGTTTTCCTTCTAACTCTTTTTGCTCGAGTTTCACTATGGGAGGATCACATGACACTCATCTCACTCTGAGATGGTTGAAGTATCTTCATATGTCAGTGTTTTTTAAGAGCAAGGAATTCGGTCTAATACATTATTGGTTGAAACACTCTTTTTATTCATATTGGTCCTCCTGTCCAGTTAGTTTAGTACTATTGTATAAACGTTTTTTTCGGTTCTTCAATTGGTCTTATAATTACATATCTTAAAACGCCTGCAGATTCTTGACATTTTATGAAGATCTTTAGTCTTTGCTCTTTCTTGAACAAAGCAAAATTTGATCGCTTGCATTCATGAATGGTTGAAGTCATGAAGGTCGCTCATTTCTCTGAATATTCTGGGAGTATTCACTAGCCAGTGCTACCGAAGAAATACTGTCTTTTTATTACTATTTTGGATGTGTAGATTTTTATGCTAGATGACATCTTTTGTTGGTTGTTTAAAATTAGAACACAGAAATTTGGTAGAAATGACAAGCTTCTTAGTCTAATATTTTCTTGGAGATATAATTGTAATGTATATTTAAACATTGTAAAAAGGGTATTTGAGGGGAGGAAGCAGTTGGGGGTCAATTTTCTCTCCCTCTCTGGGAAAGATCAATGGAAATAACTTGTGTAGTTATATCTTGGGGAAAAATTTAAGAATGAAACGGAATGCTAAACAAGTGGTAAAATGCTCGACATGTGCAAGGAAACTTATGTATCAACTAAGCATTGATAATGCTCGACATGCAGTATTTGTGGTGCATATATCGCAATGTAGACGGTGGAACACATACATTGACATGTAGACTATGTCAAGGCAAAATTTACTAGTTAAAGTGTCCTGAAATCTGACAGTGCCACTTCTTATGTGGTTAGTTTTGCCGAAAATAATAGCCTTTTACAGCATAAAAGTGCCTGAAATCTAGGGCCTCGTATTTGTCCTGACCATTGCTTGGGAAAACACTGAAGCAATGGAAGCACTGAAGCAGGTTTAACAAGTGTTGTATGCAGTTTTCGTTGAGATCACCCTGCTATGAGCTAATTTTCCTAGCTCTTTCAGGGTAGGGATTGTGCGATTTTTAATTAGGCTTCCTTGAATTTGGACAATCTCTTGTGGGTGGTTGAAGATTCTGCGTTGATTAATGATAATATTGAACTTATAGAAGTGAGTGATAATGTTCACTTATAAACCGATATCAAAATTTATTCTAATAGACCTTAGGTTCTCTATTGTTGGACCATCTTGTAAACATTTAGTCCTATCAACTTTCTGTCGAACAACTGATTTTACTAGCTTATCAATTATTGGACCATTTGTAAATATTTAATATTATTAACTTTATGTCTGAGATCGCTAGTTATTAAGTGAGGAGTATATGCAGGAGATCTTATATTGATTAGTGACATAACCAAATTAAAGTTTGCAAGTGACTTTGGATCCCATGTAAACCAAAAGATAAAAAGAAATGATTTTCCAAGTAACATATGAAGGTATTTTTTATACATTAAAAATGAAAACCAGAGTCCGATGCTGATTTTCTGAAGCACATTTTTGAGATAGAGTCTGTACTCTGGTTAAATTTCTAACGCAACAGTGCCTTATGTGGCTCTCCTGTGCATAAAACATTAAGGGGAAAAAAAAATTTGTCCCGCTGGTGAACTTAGGCAGTGACATTCATCTTAAAAACAGCCTCATAATTCATAGTAGTATCTTCAAACGTCCGGGCAGTGAAATTCTTCTGATACAAACAAGCACTTGAACAGAATATTTGAAGAGGATAAAAGAGGTTGAGAAGGCATCTCTTGACTGTTTCTGTTTTCAAATTTCTAAAACATTTCGTTTGGTAGCAATTTTCGACCTTTATTAGATTTTGGAGGAAAGGGAACATAATATTTGATGGAAATAGAAGAGGGTGAGAAAACATCTCTGAGTGTTTCTGTTTTTTATTTTTCTAAAACATTTATTTTGGAATCAACTTTCGAAATTTAATCGATATTGGATGAAAGATTGTGCTGAGTAGTGTGAAATTGTTTTAGAAACAGTTTATAAAACAATCTTCGAAGGCAATCAATTAGACCTAACTTAAGAACTGAAAATGTTTGATAAAACTAGTTATTGATTTAACTGGGAATTGTAAAATGACATTGGTAATTATCTGTCCATAATTTAAAATTTGGTACCTATATTTTATCTTCTTAAAATACTCGATAGCAATTTGTTTAGAATTTATTCTCATTTATAAATATTTTATTGAATGTGTTAATAGAAATAATTATATGGTTGTTTCGATGATTTTATATTTTTTGAAAATGAGATTATGATGATTTGTTAAATCCATTTCAAGGGATTTGGGATATATTTCTTTTAGAAGCAATGAATGTTGAGACTTTTTTACTTGTTTCTTTCCTTCTCAACAAAACGTATATCAAAATTTAATCAAATAAACTTTTATTTATTTTGTTTTTTACAAATAAAGTTTTAAACATTTCTTTGAAAAAGTAATTATTTTCTTTTACTATGAAAAAATCTTGTTCCAGAAAGTTCTTTCCAAAACATATTTGATGTGATTTGGAAAGTTTATTTTGAAAAAATTATTTTAAAAAATACATTCCAAAAGGTATTATATATATATTCTAGAAAGCTTGTTTTGGACGGCTTATTCAAGAAATTCCATCCCATTATCCTTCTAAAAATTTTATTTGTTTTGAAAATCTTGTTCTGAAAATTTTGGATATCCCATTACAAGAATTCTAGAAAGTTTGTTCAGAAAATTTTCCAATGTAATCAGAAAGTCACTTTAAAGAAGGGTAAAATGGTTATTTTAAAAATTTTGGGGTGCATGAAGAGAAAGCCTTATGTCGAATTACCCATTGATGTTTTGATGAGTTCTTGTTTTGAGATATGGGTCGTTGGGCCACTTGATGGGCTTGCTGCAGCCCAAGCACCACGTGCTCGTACTTGTCAAATGTAGTAAGACATGTTGGTTAAATGACGTAAGTGCTTGTTAAATAGTACTATTTATCATATAATCACATGTATAAGTTGCTTATATATTTGAAGAGACAATAACAACAACTTATTTTGAGTGACATTATATTCTCTCTCTTGAAGTAAGGTCTTTCCAAACACTTACACCTAATTAAAAATTTACATTATAAGTTCTTAAACTATTTTCATAAATTATCCTAGAGATATCATTGAAATAAACTGAAAACAACCTATAGAAATATCATAAGATCTTTGCAAACACTTATCGTAAGGTTTATGTCAGAAGTTGAAATAAAATAAAATAAAAAGGAAGAAGACATTGTTAAGAATTGTGAGGTTAAAACTGATAGATATTAGGTCTCTTCATGGCCTTATATTTCTCGGCCACTTGTTCTCATTATCATGCTTTTTCTTTGATGCTTGCATCTATACAACTTGCTGGCTCAATGAAAATTAGGTGAGTTAACAATATACTCAAGAAAAATTTCAATTGCAAATGGTTTAGTGGTAAGGAGAATATATTGGCGAGCTTCAGATGAGTTTCATCATCTAGTGTGAACTTCATATGAATGAAATAGAGAACACTTAAGTAAAAAAAAAAAAAAACTTAATATACATCAAATTTACAGAACAGGAATGAATATTTCTACTATCATAAGTCCAAAAGAAAGAAAGGTTCATGTACATGCATATAATCATCACATATTAACAAGTGACCAAAGAATAGGATTCGTTCAGCTATGTGAGTGGGCATGTGGTGAATACACGGTTATACGAAAAGGATCGAGAGGAATCGTCTAACATAGATTGCATTTCAACCTAACAATTACGTGAATTTTGACCAATCCCGTCCACAAAAAAAATATTCTAACTTCACCAACCTAGTGTTCATCAATAAACAGCTTGAGCGTGTAGGAGAAACTCGTCACAATCCTAAAGAATATAGCATAAAGCATATATATAAACTAGAGTTTAAACTCCGGGCAATGGAATGAGTCTTTATTCAGATTCCACTACTTTTCCTCAGAAAAAATATCTTGAGTCTCGAGGGAATCCAAAGGTGGAAGGTTATCTATATAAACAAACCATGATGTAGTAGCATTCACAATCATACTAAAGCCTAACATTTGTGTATCTTTTGTACCCTAAAACAAGCCATATACATGTCGAATTTGAGTTTCCTCAAGTTCAACTATAGCTTCTCATGGAAGCCCTCCTCTTCACGCAAGAATTTAACCCAGAAGAACAGCTTCATATCAAGACAGACATCGAATGAAGGCCAAAGTTTCCAACCTAAAGAAGAGGAAATGAGATGGGTGTTCCAGAAATTTGACACCAACAAAGATGGCAAGATCTCACTTGAAGAGTACAAGGCTGCTGCAAGGGCTCTAGATAGGGGCATTGGGGAAGCTGAAGCAGTGAAGGCTTTTAGGGTGATGGACTCTGACGGAGATGGCTTCATTGACTTCAAAGAGTTCGTGGAGATGCTGAACGGAGAGGGTAGGATTAAAGAGGCGGATATCAAGAATGCTTTTCAAGTGTTTGATTTGAACGGTGATGGGAAGATCAGTGCTCAGGAGTTGTCCCAAGTTCTCAAGAGGTTAGGAGAGAGTTGCAGCCTTAATGCATGCAAAAAAATGGTCAAAGGGGTGGATGGAAATGGAGATGGTGTTATTGACTTGAACGAGTTTACGAGGATGATGATGAGTGGGAAGAAACTAGGCTAAGTGTTTAGACTTTTTTGATAACCAAGGACCATCAATTATCTTGTTCAGTGTTTATGTCCGTGTCTCAAAATATTTAGTTTCTTGTTCTTTTCTTGAGTGCTAGAGAGGTTATAGCAGTTTGTTGGTCCAATTATGTGATTAAATGACTATCATGTAACAGGTGTAATAGTTCTGATATATATATGTTTATGTTACTTTGTCTTTGATTCTTTGCCCAGTTGTTTTGATTATGTATTCTCCTAACATTAATCAAGCAGCATTATAGAAAATTGAGTTGGTATCAACACATTAATGACGGGTATCTTAATTAATTTATTACCGGGGTTGGAGGCATTTAATGGGGAGAGCATGACTCGTATTTATAGGTAATTAATTAAAGTGGAGAAACGTTCGTGCGACCTAGATATTCCTGAGATGCACGTTTGCCTTTGCCTTTGCCTTCTCTAAAGGATTCATGAAGTTTTGTTTTGGTTACAGTTTTTGAGGCACTGAATCAACCAAAACAAAATGGTGTTGGAATTGGGTACGTACACGTACTACAACTCACGGTGATGCCACCGAGAAATTTCTGGAAAACAACCACTCCCAAGGCCCAATTAAACAATACTGAGCTTGGAAGAACATAAGGTGGTGATGAGTGTTGTGAACTCGATTAAAGAAAGTTATCTGCTTACAGCTGCCCGTGTGAGTTTTGAACTGAGAGCATGTCGTGTGTTACGGCGTTTTATTCTATCAATGTATACGGAAATTCAAAGGAAACAACTGCACACAGATTCTGCATTTTGATGATCCTACATTTCAACTGTTTTTTTTTTTCTTTGCTGTAACCATTGCTGGATTAAGTGATGCAGAATTCGTCTCTTCAAGATGAGATCGAATTTGGTGGATAACAAGAACGTAAAAGGAGGTTTGAGTTTTTTATTTTGTCTGTGATGGCTTTTCTTCATGTTCATTGGGTTTGTTCTAAAGTCCCCTTCCATTCCCAAGACCTTAGCATTGTTTGTAACTATGGTGGAATACATGAAAAAAGAAATTGTCCAATAGTTGTTATAGGAAAATATCAAAGCACTTTAACTTTTATATCATTTTTAATTAGAGATTTTATGTTATTATATGTATTGTTTAAGTATTATGGTCACATGTAAATTACCTTTTAGATTTATTAAATTATAGAAAAAAATAAAAGGTTAAGATGAAGTGTATTTTTTATAAAATTAAACTTTAAGCAAATTCATTTCTTCCGCATACACTGTCTGATTTTCTGATTAAATGTTGATACGTTAGATAAATAGAATAAATATACTTTTACACTATTATAGAAAACTTACACCATTTTACTTCTGTTTTTTTATAGTAAAATGCAGAGTGGAGGATTAAGTTATCCATGATAAATTTAAAAGTGATTGTCTATTCTCACATCTTAATTATATATTATAATTAATTGCTTGATACATCATATATATATATATATATATATATATA
>Ga0209489_108225_pt1 | contig 14522 bp, 6 predicted proteins | sample SiratrowhiteBW_FD_187527 | JGI IMG/M metagenome (GOLD analysis project Ga0209489, IMG submission 187527) | Root nodule microbial communities of legume samples collected from California, USA - Siratro white BW (SPAdes) (version 2) | ecosystem: Host-associated > Plants > Roots > Nodule | place: USA... | reverse complement strand
AAATATGTTATATATATGGGTATTAAAGTTTTCTGTAATTACTTTTTATCTAATAATAGTTTCCTAACGTATAAAAGTACAATTAGCAGCTATATATATATATATATATATATATATATATATATAATACGTGAAATATATATATAATACATAATAGTTAAAGCTATACATTTATAAATATACCATATTAATACATGGTATTTATTAAATGTTTCACGTAAAAGAACAATTATACAAGTTTTTTACAGGGTTATAACTAACACCGAAATATCAAATGTCAATATGAAATATTTATTGACATTACTTTATTCAGTTAACTTATAAATGCTTTTTTTAAGTGTTAAACAAATATAATAAACTTTATCAATTTTATTATATATGTATGTAAATTGATTATAAATTAAGTGGAAATTAAAATAATATATCACTTTTATGTTTAAAAACAATATGCAGATACTCTTTTTTTTTTTTTTTTAAATCCACACTCAAACCAAAAAATATTCGTGATTAAAACAAAAGCTTAATGAATGGCTTTTTTTCCTTAATATTTTATAAAATATTTCAAAGCAAATTATAAGATAAATTTGAAAAATGATTTTTGGAACTTTCCCACAAAGAACTTCTCTATTTCCCAACAAATGACTAAAATTAAATAAAAGTTAGTGATGGTGAGTCACATCAACCAATCTTCCATCACCTTCACTCAATTTTCCTTTTTCACTTTCATTTTCAACGCGCAAAAACAATACTATTCAGTCTTCTTCTTGGTCTTCACCATTTTGTTTTATCCTCAACCTTCTTAGTATTTAACTATGCTTATTCGATTCTAGACTCTAGTACTATTCTTAATCAACAATGTCCAAGAAGTTTCGTTCCAAATTTTTGGTTCCTTAGTCTCTAATCATATCCTCTAATCACTTACAAACAAATTAGAACTCAACATGATTAACCTTTTCATTGTGACGAAAGTGTATACAATATCATTATTCTATTTCTTTAGTAAGTAAAATATGTTACACCAATGAACACAACACAGATGTAAAGGAACGCTTTGCCTTTTTATAACGATGTTATTAAGACAAAATGTTTATTAATTTTTTCAAATATTAATTATGTTAAAAATCTTACGACCCTTTTTCAGTAAGATTTATCCTTTTTAATTAAAATTTGAAGATGAAAAACATGTTTAATATTTGTTAGGCTAAAATAGCTTTGTCAAGGATTTATTTGCAAAGTAAAATTAATTGGATTGTTAAATACTACCTCTCATTTTATTTATAAAATATACACCTTCTTGGTTAACAAACATAAGTAAATTTTGAGCTATTTTTATTTTAACTTCATGATATTTTTTTATATTTTAAATTTAATAAATGTCTCATTTTTTATTATATTATCACAATATATATTTTTTGTTTTACGACAAAGGCATTTTAAAAAATATTAAAAAAATAGTAAGATTTCATATTTTCAATTTATGTGAATTTAGGTTTATATATATAAACAGAGGTAGCATGTTATACAGACATTTTTATGATAACATAAAAGTTTAACAGGATATATAAATTGATCGAGAAAAGATAAAAACAGCCACTGAATGAAAAAGAAGTTTCAAACTTCTGTTAAAAATCAAGTAAAAAGTATTCTGTTTTACAAGGGACCAGGTCAAACATCATATAAAAAATAAAGTTGTATATACACTTAATTTATAGTTTCAAAGATATATTCATGCTTTTTTTATTTAATTAGTTTAAAATTGACTTTATCTTTTAAATTTCTAGAAAACCTAAATTGTGAACATGGAAACTACAAAGCAATCTCCTCAAAGATTCAACCCAATGTTCACTCTATTAATAACTGGTCCAGCACCCATTAATGTGATGAACAAAAGGAAGGACAACAAGGTCAATTGAAGAGGACAAATAAGATGAATGCTACTAATTCAATTCCAAAAACTGAAACTTATGAACTAAGAATAGGTTCTAAATAACTCTTTTGAATAATAAAATACAAGTGTTTTATAACTTTAGTTTATCTTTGTACTTTTTTTGTATTTGTTTTATTTTTTAATTAAACTTACTTATCATAATGTCATGATCAGTTGTATTATTAAATTAATTATGACAACGTTGTGAATAGGGTCACATTAACCTATCAAAATATTAACAAAAATAAAAGTGATATATTTACAAATTAATACAATATAAAAATAACATATTTACATATATTAATAAATAACATATTTATTCAAATAAAAATAAAAATAACATGTTTATATTATAAATAAAAAGTAATATATTTACATTGATTAATAAAAAAATCTGTTTATCAAACATCATTTTATATCCTGCTGTCATGATGTTGTTTAAGGGTATTAAGATGAGTTTTAATTAGTCGACTCCCTAAATACTTGAGTGAGATTGGGTTGAAAATAAAAATATAGTTACCAGTTAAAGAAGTTAAAGATAAGGTTACCTATTGTTCATCTTTCGATTAAATCCTTTCAATTATGTTAATATTTTTGTTTATTTGAATTCAAACTCCAAGTGAAATAATTGAAATCACCTTTAACAACTAATCTATACAATTAGTAAAATAAGCAAACAAACAAGACACATGTTTAAGTTAACCAATAATGTTTGGGTCTAATTGCAAAATTCTTTTTTCACCATTAAGAGAGTGAAGTTCAACTATCCATTTTAACTAAATTCATTTAATGACAATAACTCACTTAAGCTCTCTCATATATATTATTTAACTAGGTGGTCACACCTACTTACTAACATAAAAGCATTTCATATAGTTTTTTTACATATATTTTGTATAAATGGAACTTAAATAAAATATATAAATAAAAAATCTTTTTCAAACACATTTAGAGGAAACAAATAAACAAAATAAATGAACTATTTTATGAATTAAATCTATTAGAAGTTTTCATGAATTCGTATGAATTAAGTTAAGGTGAAGTTCAAATACAAACTAATTAATTACTTTTGTTTGAATTTTAAAAAATAATTAAACTAGATCAATCTGGTTAAAAATTATAATATCTGGAGTCCACTGTTATGCATTATAAAAATTTATATTTAAAAAAAAACAATACATTTTTTTTTGTCAAAACATTCCTCCATAATATAGTTATATGATTTTTTTTTATTTTGAAAAAAAAAGAACATGTAATAATTTTTTGTTAGAAGCAAGTATTTGTTACATTTTCTATTCATTTTTACAAAATGAAATTCTATTTAGAGAAATGTGTAGATATAATGTATATGGATTATTTGGACTAGAAGAAAGAATGTTGTGTTTCAAAATTTTATGTTCTTACTCGACCTGATTAAAAGGCGTCTTTCGAGGTATTGTTGGTAGCCACGCAGCCAACACTGAATCAAATGGAGATATTGACGACAATCGAGTTGAAGACATTGAACCAAATAGAGATCCACTTGTAGAAGACTCTTCAACACTCAAGTCACTAAGAGTGCAAAAAGGTGTTTAAGAGTATATGAGTAAGAGAATAGTAAGATAGATGATACTCCCTCTAGACCTAAGTCATATTTAGAGGACATGTCATTTAAAGCAGTATATTTACTCATAATGATTTTGTATGTTTAGAATCAAGAATTACTATTATGTAGCTGATTGAGGTCAATTAGAATTAATCAGAGTAAATCATAATCAATCAGAATAAATATTATTAACTGGTAATTAATAGCGAGTTGAGCCGTAATGGATTCGGTTGAATATACCTTATTACCGGGTAGGTACATAAGCCCCCGAGTTCGTGATTCTAACAGGTGGACCGTAAGGATGACCGAGATGTCTTCGACCTCCCGTTGGGATGTAGTTGAGCGAGTTGGTCTCCTCTCGGTTTGCCATTCCATTTGGATAAGGCATTTTTTTTGGAGCTTTCAAGACTTTCCATCTTGTACGCCTTTTGGAGTTTTCAAGTCTTTGCAGAACATGGATTCAAGACTTGGGTTTGAGAATGGGGCGAACATTTGTTTGTCTTCCAAGTTAAGTCTTTTGCTTAATCTTTATACTCGATTTTGAGTGGACGAACGTTTGTCATCTCTCGAGTTAAGAATTTGCTTAATCTTTATACTCGGTTTGGAGTGGACGAGCGTCTGTTCGTCTCCCGAGTTAAGCGTTTGCTTAGTTGACATTGGTACTCGGTTACGGTTGGCGAGGCGTTTGCCCGACTTTCGAGTTTAACTTAAGTGTTTGCTTAATCTAATGTACATCATACTTGTTTATGTGAACTCGAACGTTTGTTCAGTTCCCGAGCTTTGACTTAAGCGTTTGTTTAGTCTAATGTATATCATACTCGGTTATGTGAGCTCGAATGTTTGTTCAGTTCCCGGGCTTTTGACTTAAGCGTTTGTTTGGTCTAATGTATATCATACTCGGTTATGTGAACTCGAACGTTTATCCCAGAGCTTTGACTTAAGCTTTTGCTTAATCTAATGTACATCATACTCGGTTATGTGAACTCGAACGTTTGTTCGGTTTCCGAGCTTTGACTTAAGCGTTTGCTTAGTCTAATGTATATCATACTCGGTTATGTGAGCTCGAATGTTTGTTCGGTTCTCCGAGCTTTTGACTTAAGCGTTTGCTTAGTTTAATGTATATCATACTCGGTTATGTGAACTCGAACATTTGTTCGGTTCCCCGAGCTTTGACTTAAGCGTTTGCTTAGTCTAATGTATATCATACTCAGTTATGTGAACTCGAATGTTTGTTCGATTTTCGAGCTTTTGACTTAAGCGTTTGCTTAGTCTAATGTATATCATACTTGATTATGTGAATTCAAACTTTTGTTCGGTTCCCAAGCTTTTGACTTAAGGGTTTGCTTAGCTAATGTATATCATACTCGGTTATGTGAACTCGAAAGTTTGTTCGGTTCCCCAAGCTTTTGACTTAAGTGTTTGCTTAGTCTAATGTATATTGTTTAATGATGTAACAAATGACTATAGATCGTGAACTAGTACAACATGTAAGTTCCCGAGAAAGAGAGGTGGGTCACCAATGGACACGCTTAAATACCAAGTCTTTCCTTGCCAGAACTTTCCTAGACATGCACTTTTACACTACCACATTTTATATCCAGTAACAATATTAATTCCTCTATGTGTGAAAGATTTGAATAATATACAGGATGACATCGCTTGTTCGATGATAGTCACATGAGTGTTGTTTTGAGTGTTATGATCACCTTGACATTTGTTATAGCTTGAACAATACCAATTAGAAAAATTTAATATATCAAAATCAAAGGGATGTCAAATATGGATCTCATTTGTGCAATTAAATATATAAAAAAATCAGAGGAATTGCAATCAAATTCTACCCTATTGAACTGGAGACATGACAGACTATTGCAACTAAATTTTACCATATGAATTTGAAGATGTGAAACATCAAATCATGTGAATAGTTCTTGTTTTCATGCGTTCCTAATTTGGATTCAGCAAATTGGATCAAGATCGCTAATAGAATGATATTGACTTTTTTTTTTTGAATTGTATGTTTTCAAAGATTTTGAATTGGTTGTAGCTTAAACTTATTTTCAAAGTGCTACTTTACAAAAATAATTATGATTTTAATAATTTTGATGATCAAATAATATGACACATCACATGGTTTCAACAATACTTGATAATACCATTGTCAAATATTTTCACTATTTTTCCCATGAAAAATTAGAAGTTATGTTGTGAAAAACATTATCAAGCAATTAATATAGAAGTTATACTCTGAAAAATATCATCAAACAATTAATATAAGAATTATGCTTTGAAAAATATCATCAAGCAACAACAACTAATATAGAAGTTATGCTTTGAAAAATATCATCACTCAACTAATATAGAAATTATGCACTGAAAAATATCAACAAACAATTAATGTAAAAGTTATGCTCCCAAAAATATCATAAAACAATTAATATAGGAATTATGCTATGAAAAATATCATCAAACAATTAATATAGGAATTATGCTATGAAAAATATCATAAAACAACTAGTATAGAAGTTATGTTATGAAAAATATCATCAAATAATTAATATAGAAGTTATGCTCTGAAAAAATATAATCAGACAATATAGAAATTAAGCTCTGAAAAATATCATCAACCAATTAATATAGAAGTTACACTCTCAAAAATATGATCAAACAATTAATATAGAGAAGTTATGAATATGATCAAGCAATTAATATAGAAGTTATACTATCAAAAATATCATCAAGTAATTAATATAGAAGTTATGCTTTGAAAAATATCATCAATCAATTAATATGGTAAATATTTTTATCATTTCATTCCTAATTATTGGCAAATATTTTTTTTTCTTTTTCTTTTTACCATCACAAACTTATTTTTTCCAAAGCATAATTAGAAAAAGGTTTACAAATAAAAGTTTTATGATTAAGCTGAAATAATATTAAGCTTATGATTAAAGAATTAGATTGATGATTTTTTTCCTATGATAGAAATTTATTTACAAAATATATAATTAAGACAAAAATATATTTTTTCAATTTATTTTCATCTAAATAACATGAAAATGCATGGTTAGTGCTTAAATATATAATCAACATGCAATTTGAGGCCCTTTACGTGCAAAGTTACAAGGGAGGGTTATTGTACGTAGTCGTACCTTAATGTAGAGAGGTTCTCCTTGGTTTGAACCCATGATCAATTGATCACCAATTATAATATAATATCAGTAAATATTATGTGAAATGTTAATCAAAATGATGTTGTGGAACAAATATTCAAACTTGCTGGGTCGTGAATCAAACATAGACATTAGCATATGCGTTGGTGGAATTATCTATTAGAAAAATACTTGCTAAAATTTTATATGTTTTGAAAATTGTCTACACATAGTCATGAAACAACATGAAATACCAATTATACCATAAGGAGCAATACCATTTTATGAGAATACATAGGTGATGAACAAATTTTACACTTACACCCATAAATAATTAATCACACATAAACAATGTATATCTACAATAATTGGTGAGTATACATGCAACAAATTATTTAATTAATCAATTAATGGTTGAACCAAAATAACCATTAATAATGCTTGCAAGGGTTAACACCTTTGTTGAAAATATAATTGTTGAAATTCATTGACACATTACAAAATATATTATAATTTGATGCTAGTTTATTTGAATAAAAGTCATATTAAGTAATACGACCAATACGTTCTAATCCTATTTTTAATCATCCAAATAGTAAATAGTATTACTTACTCACATCGTAATGTTAATTCAAATAACTAATATTGTGAATATTTTAAACCTTTCATATCCAAATTTTGGTAAATATTCCTATTTTATTTATCATATGATTTTTGCAAAAGCATAATTGAAATGGCTATAAATACAAATTTAATTACGAAATTAAAATAATATTAAGTTCATTATTATAGAACTAGATTGGTGATTTTTTACTTGAAAAAAAAATCTACTTACAAATCTCATCATTAAGTATAGTTAGTGTAAATATAAAATTAACATACAACTTAAGCATCTTTTCTTTACAAAATTATAATAGAATTATATGCAACTTCACCTTATAAATAATTCATGATCAATTGATTACCAAGAATGGTAATATAATATTGGTAAATACTTATGACGAAATGTTAATAATACACCATTCTACAAATTTCAGTGCCTGTTAATATTTATTATGCTTTATATCCCTTATAAAATTAATAAAATAATATAATTTGAGAATGTAAAATGAAAATGGAGGGATTAGGATGATTCTTTAGAATAATAATGTTGTCTTATGGGACACGAAAAGTTTTACCTCGCCCCACGGTGGGCACCAAATGTTCTTACCCGACCCTAGTAGAAGTCGTCTCCCGAGGTGTTGTCGGTAGCCACACAACCAACGCTGAACCGAATGGGGTTATTGACGACAACCGAGTTGAAGACGTTGAACCAAATAGGGGTCCACCTGCAGAAGACCCTTTGTTGCTCAAGGCAGTAAGAGTGCAAAAAGGTGTTTAAGAGTATACGAGTAAGTGACGCCGTCTATGGAAAATACCTCGAACACGGTGATTGACCCTAGCGATGCTATCTCAACGGACTTGAGGTCAGAACATTGATGTCGTCTGTGAGAATCTCTTGCCTTAGCCCTCGACTCGGGGGGCTTGTTCCGGTACACCAAATAGTCCCACATTACTTAGGAGTCGAGGCCAAGGTCAGTTTATATACACTTTCCTTCTTTAACCCTCCGAGGCGTCTTTTAAGGACAAAACCGTGACGAAACAACCAAGCTCCAAAGCGGTCAATACCTCGGACAAGGTGATTAACTCTAACAATGTCATCTCTACGGACTTCAGGTTGAAACATTGGTACATATTTGATATTGGAGAGATATTCACCTTTATTCAACTTAAAACCTGGACTTGAATAATTAGGAAATCTCAAATAGTCACTTTTAATTATTTTGATTGGTTTGTCAATCATTTAAGCTATCTGAAGCTTAATATGTTTGTGTTTATGCAACTATGCAGTTTTTTAGCAGATATTATGCCTAACTTTTCTTTGATTTTATCACTGCTACTAACTTTGTGATTATTGTTGCTTTATTTGTTGATGGTATATTTGTCTTAATTCTTTGCACCTGGTTTTGGAATGGAAACATTACACACACTAACTATCTTTGAATTTAGCAGTTGAGCATCTGAATTACTGCTAATTACTACATTGTGCAAAAATTATGTCTAACTTTGTCTGAGTTATATTTGTACTGTTAACCATAGTATCATATTACATTACTTAAACATGTCGATTTGTGATTTTGCAGGTTAAATAGGAGCATATAATAGTAGCTTGTGTTTAGTAAGTTGAAGAAAGGCAAGAGCAGAATTAATCATGTCTTTGGAGCATCTATAAAATGAAAAACTCAGTTCAAGAGCTACATCTGATGTTGACAGTACCGTGACATATATGAGATTCACAACGACCTAATATGAAGTTGGTTTTCCTGTGCAAGGAATAATCGAGAACACCATATTAGATTTATTTTCTCACAATATGTCAATTTTTTTAGGGATTAGGTTAAAAATAGTATCAATTTTTTTTATTAATTTTTCACTATGTTTAAATTCTAAATAAACATAACAATAATTTTCTATGAAATTACAGAAACATGAAGACTTGTGATACAAATATATCCTTTCTAATAATAATAGATATAAAAAGTCGATTATAGTCATAATTTGTATGTGAATTATCCATTTAAGCACACAACTAAAAAACATATAATAATATATAATTCATCTATACACTTTTTATACAAACATTACAAATATTGAAAAAATTTCATATATAAAAGCAAACAATGTACAAAGCACTCACAAAATGCATCAATGCATGTATAGCAACTTACAAGCTATCATGAAAAGTTAAGAAAAAAAAAAAAAAAAAAAAAAAAAAAAAAAAACTACAGAAACCTACAAGTTATCATATTTACTATCAATATATTCAAAATATTGCACACATATCATATAATTAGGGAACATCTCCAACATGAAATTCAACAGTGTATATGATGAAAGTTTAACTAGATAGTTTTATGGAAACAATAAATGTAGGTATTTGTTTAGCCAACCCATAGAACTTAAGATGACATAAATAACATTTAATGTGATGTAAAGGTATTAAAATACTTTTAAAAGACATAACCATTTACTCTGAGGTATGATATGAGCACATAAAATGCTATTTTTGATAAATTTTGGAGATTTATGTGGTTGAAATATTTAAATAGGATTTGTTCCTGCAATTTGCTCAAAAACTTGTTTCTAAATAGGATAAGTAATTATAAAAGTGATAGTTTAATATGTGTACGATTGTGTTTTATGAAGCTTTATTGCATATTAATATTTATTTATTACAAATAAATATATTAAATATGCATGTAATATAACATTTCATATTTTTCATATAATAGAAACTTTATTTATTATATAAAGAAATTATATAATAAACACATATTCGTAAAATTACAAATAAAATAAAATAAAGCTTATCTAACAATTCATTTGGGACTTACATCACTTGTTACCTGTCAAATCTTCTGCTCCTGTGTAATACACTATCATTGTAAATTTAAAAATAAAACAACCACCACACAAAAATAAAGGCAAGCTAGAGAGTTTAAAAAAAAATAGATTTTCATAAATTAAATTTATATCTTAATCAAACAACAAAAAAATCAAGCTTTCATAATTCATCTCACATCATTCATATACTGACTCACAAATAAAGACACTAGACTCTCTACTTCCGAAAGACACTCGTGCATTGAGTTAGACTCAAGGTGTGCACCTGTCATATACCACCCAATTGTTCCGATCGGGCTCATATTTCAAACCTCGGAACAGTCTATTCCGATCGGGCTCATATTTCAAATCTCAGACAGAACCATATGAACCTCCTTCGACTCTTCACTAACTGTTAATCTTCATCTATGTGAATCCAATGTACCAGTAGAGTCAGGATAACTCCTTAGAATCTCCAAACAATGCATATCTTAACAATTTGAACACGAGTATCTCCTTTCCTAAACCACACATCATTCACAAACATTGATACTACATAATATAGATAAACATTCATCCTCATTAATAAACAAATAATTACAGTATTTATGAAAAATATTCAAACTAGCTTCTCTTACCTCTATAAAGTAGAGATATTAAAAAACCCTTAAGTCACAAGCAACCTACACTCTTGATCTACTCAATGTTAGGAATCTAGGGATGTCCTCTGATTGTCAATCTGATAAACTATGAGATCACAAATCTAGAGAGAAGCTAGGAAACTTTAAAGAGAAATTGTTTAATCTGATAAACTATGAGATCACAAATCTAGAGAGAAGCTAGGAAACTTTAAAGAGAAATTGTTTGAGAGATAGTGGTTTTCATAAAAATGAAACTATATATCTTCTTAAAGAAAGAGAGAGATTTGGTAGTTTTTATAAACATAATATCTTTTTAGGAAGATAGAATATCTTCTGAGAGAGAGTTGGTGGTTGTTATAAAAATAAAAAGTAAATAACTATCTTTTATTTACTTAAACAACTCTTCTGTTAAAAAAAAAAAATAGGTATTATCCTATTTATCTCTGAAACTAAATTCTAGGTTAGTTTTTATTCTATAGCTTTCTTCTAGGGTATTACATTCTCCCCAACACCAAAAATTTTTGTCCTCGAAAATTGACATACTAGAAAAGAAATAAAGATCGGTTTCTATAATGATTTTTCTCCAATAATACCACTAAACAAGGCATATCACACTATAAATCCTATAATATAACAATAAAAAAAACAATTGAAAAAAAATATCCTAAAAGTTGTGAAGTTGTGTCTATCAATTACATTAAATACCTAACATAAAGAAACACTGTACATTTCACTACAACTTATATCTAAGATCAAATAAAAATATAATTAATCAATCAAAACATAACTTTTATAAATACTCTAAACACGAAATATCAAGATAGAAATATATCTTAATTTAGTCATGAGTGTGCACCTTCACTACTTCATCAAGATTATTTTCTTTCTTAATAATTTCATTCACATTCATCACAATCAACTCAACTCAAATACAAATCAAAATTTCAAAGATCATGCTCAAACATCCAACTAGAAAAATTTTGCCTATTTCTTAAAACTAAATTTTTAAAAGATCACACGCAGAAGAAACACAACAAACCCACTACCCTTAGGTCATTCTAAGGACGAACGACTCTGATACCAAATGTAACATCCCATATTTTTCATATAATAGAAACTTTATTGCATAAAAAAATTATATAATAAACTTGAATATAAAAATCCATATATTCATCATGTATTTCAAAATATACTTCTCCAAATAAGATTTAATAAAAACATCTTCGTAATTACAAATAAAATAAAATAAAATAAAGTTTCTCTAACAATTCACTTAGGACTCACACCACCTGTCAAATCCTATACTCCTGTGTAATACACGATCATTGCATATTTAAAAATAAAACAAACACCACACAGAAATAATGGAATAAGGATAAGCTAGAGAGTTTAAAAAAATATGTTTTTATAAATTAAATTTATATCTCAATCAAACAACAAAAAAATCAAGCTTTCATAATTCATCTCACATAATACATATACTGACTCACAAACAAAGACACTAGACTCTCTACTTCCAAACACTCGTGCATTGAGTTAGACTCAGAGGTGTGCACCTGTCATGTACCACCCAACAGTTTCGATCGGGCTAATATTTCAAACCACGGAACAGTCTATTCTGATCGGCCTCATATTTCAAACCTCAGATCCCATATACACAGGGTTAATCCATATATCCTATTCCGATCGGGCTCATATTTGAAACCTCGGACAGGACCATATAAACCTCCTTCGACTCTTCACTAACTGATAATCTTCATCCATGTGAATCCAATGTACCAGTAGAGTCAGGATACCTCCTTAGAATCCCCAAACAATGCACATCCTAATAATTTGAACACGAGTATCTCCTTTCCTGAAGATACTATGTCTCGATCGCACACCACATCATTCACAAACATTGATACTACATAATACAATACATAAACATTCATCCAATTCATTAATAAACAAATAATTACAATATTTATGAAAAATAATCAAACTAGCTTCCCTTACCTCTATAGAGTAGAGATACTCAAAAACCCTTAAATCACAGGCAACCTAACTCTGTTCAAGAATCTGATAGGACATTCTTGATCTACTCAACGCTAGGAATCTAGGGATATCCTCTGATTGTCAATCTGATAACCTATAAGATCACAAATCTAGAGAGAAAGTAGGGAAACTTTAAAGAGAAATTGTTTGAGAGATGATAATTTTAATAAAAATGAAACTGTTAAAGAAAGAGAGAGATTTGGTAGTTTTTATAAACAGAATATCTTCTTAGAGAGATAAAATATCTTACGAGAGAGATGGTTGGTAGTTTTATAAAAATAAAAAGTAAATAACTATCTTTTATCTACTTAAACAACCCTTATTTATCTCTTAAACTAAATTTAAATTTTAGATTAGTTTTTATTCTATAGCTATTTTCTAGAATATTACATGTAAATCTATTAAACATATGTTAATCCATTCTTGAAATTGATAGTTATATAGTAATTTGTTTTGTTTATGTATATATATATATATATATATATATATATATATATATATTACAATAATCAAATAATGACATCTTAAATTTTAAATTCTAAACTTTATGATAAAAGAAAAAATAAAAAGATAATACAAATTGAAAACAAAAAATCATCAATTTCTTTGTATATCATATCCAGTTTGTTTAATAATATTGATAATATCAAATTTAGTATAAAAAAATGTTTACAATTTTATCTTTAAAAAATTTAATAATTTTATTATAATTTTATGTTTAAAATATCTCAGCGGAAGTTATAGGAAGAAATATGTTTTCGTACTAAAAACATCTTTATACAACATTTTTTTCTTGTAAAGATATATTATATAATTGGTGGTCCTCATCAAAATATTAATTTTTAAAAGTATTAGAAAAGGTTTCTCTAACATTATATATATATATATATATATATATATATATATATATATATATTGAAACGGTTACAATTTCTTTTTTTCTCGGTTTCTCACACCTATCATCTATAGTCATAGTTTTCAGCTTCATCACTCATCGATAGACACGCAATGGAGTTTTTCACCAAAACCAGCGTGGTGAGGCTGCGGAGCCACCTCGACAAGTATCTCGTCGCTGACGCCGATGGCAGCCACGTCCACCAGAGCCGCAAGGCCTCCGGCCGGGGAGCGCGGTGGACGGTAGAGGAGATCACGGAGGGAGGAACCAAAAAGGTGCGTCTCAGGAGTTATCACGGAAGGTACTTAACGGCGACTGAGACGCCGTTTCTGCTTGGGATGACAGGGAGGAAGGTGCTCCAGACGGAGTTCGAACCTGGCGCAAATTTCAAGCATGACTGGGAAGTGACTCGGGACGGGTTCCAGGTGAAGTTGATGTGTTGGAGCGGGAGGTTCCTGCGCGCTAACGGAGGGACACCGCCATGGCGAGGCAGCGTGACGGTGGACGAACCTCACAGTTCGACGACGAAGGATTGGGTTCTGTGGGACGTGGAGACTGTGGAGGCGGTGGACGAGTTGGTGGATGATTTGTGCGATAGCACGGTTTCGTCTCTCGCTTCCGATGATGTCTCCGTCGATTCGGAACCTGCGTCTCCGATGTCGGTTTTTGCTCTCAAGTCGTCGCCGGCGAGGCGGAACTCAAAGCTGATGCTGCAGGTGCGCTTTAAGTTTCGCGTTTTCTGGTTCATTGACTTTTCGTTCAGCAAATTTTGCGTGATTATACTCTGCGTGGATATTTTTGTTGTGGGAGGAAGGGTTTTTTTTTTTTTTTTTTTTTTAATTTTTTTTATAAAAAAATTTTT
>Ga0209489_108223_pt1 | contig 14524 bp, 6 predicted proteins | sample SiratrowhiteBW_FD_187527 | JGI IMG/M metagenome (GOLD analysis project Ga0209489, IMG submission 187527) | Root nodule microbial communities of legume samples collected from California, USA - Siratro white BW (SPAdes) (version 2) | ecosystem: Host-associated > Plants > Roots > Nodule | place: USA... | reverse complement strand
AAAAAAAAAGAATATATATATATATATATATATATATATATATATATATAACAGAAATATGGTACCTAAAAAAAAATGTGAATATGAGATTTAAATAATATCCTAGTTACATGTAGAACGAGTAATGAATTTGCAAATTTCAAAGTATAATATAATTTTATGTCACAGGTAGTTCTCAATTAATCTCATCTCTAATTATTAAATACTAATCACATATATTTATATGTTCTTTTCATAGACTTAAACATAAAAAAAGTTATGCAAGTGGACTTTTTGGGTATTTGATTACAAAGTTTGAATTTTACTTTCAAAATACTTTCAGCTCGGTCAAAATTAAATAGTTAAAAATCAACCTAAAAACACCTGAAAAGGTTTCCGCTTGAATTCTAACATGTATAGATCTTAGAAAAATAATACTTTAACACTGCATTTTCTCTTACTTCTGTTTGACACTCTGACGTGACATGTCTTGTCCCGAATAACAATGAAAGAGAAAACGCAGTTGTTTTGGAACACATGTGTCTCAGGGGTGGAATGTCTAAGTGGTTAGCTCAGTTCAAATAAGTGGTTCGTTGTGTGTAATTTTGGAGCATACACATGTGTCTCAGGGGTGGTAGGTCTAAATGGTTAGCTCAGTTCACCTAAGTGGTTCGCTGTGTGTAGTTTTGAAACACACATGTGTCTCAGGAATGGAAGGTCTAAGTGGTTAGCTCAGTTCAAATAAGTTGTTCGCTATGTGTAGTTTTGGAACACATACGTGTCTAAGGTGTGAAAACACTAAGTGGTTAGCTCAGTTCAAATAAGTGGTTCGCTGTGTGTAATTTTGGAGCACACACATGTATCTCAGGGGTGGTAGGTCTAAATGGTTAGCTCAGTTCACCTAAGTGGTTCGTTGTGTGTAGTTTTGGAACACACATGTGTCTCAAGAGTGGAAGGTCTAAGTGGTTAGCTCAGTTCAAATAAGTGGTTCGCTATGTGTAGTTTTGGAACACACACGTGTGTGAGAGGTGAAAACACTAAGTGGTTAGCTCAATTCAAATAAGTGGTTCGCTGTGTGTAATTTTGAAACACACACATGTGTCTCAGGGGTGGAATGTCTAAGTGGTTAGCTCAGTTCAAATAAGTGGTTCGCTATGTGTAATTTTGGAACAGACACATGTATCTCAGGGGTGGAATGTCTAAGTGATTAGCTCAGTTCAAATAAGTGGTTCGTTGTGTGTAGTTTTGGAACACACACGTGTCTGAGGGGTGAAAACACTAAGTGGTTAGCTCAGTTCAAATAAGTGGTTCGCTGTGTGTAATTTTGGAACACACACATGTGTCTCAGGGGTGATAAGTCTAAGTGGTTAGCTCAGTTCACCTAAGTGGTTCGCTGTGTGTAGTTTTGGAACGCACACATGTGTCTCAGGAGTGGAAGGTCTAAGTGGTTAGCTCAGTTCAAATAAGTAGTTCGCTGTGTGTAGTTTTAGAACACACACGTGTCTGAGGGGTGAAAACACTAAGTGGTTTGCTCAATTCAAATAAGTGGTTCGCTGTGTGTAATTTTGGAATACACACATGTGTCTCAGGGGTGGAATGTCTAAGTGGTTAGCTCAGTTCAAATAAGTGGTTCACTATGTGTAATTTTGGAACACACACATGTGTCTCAGGGGTGGAATCTCTAAGTGGTTAGCTCAGTTCAAATAAGTGGTTCGTTGTGTGTAGTTTTGGAATACACACGTGTCTGAGGGGTGAAAACACTAAGTGATTAGCTCAGTTCAAATAAGTGGTTCACTGTGTGTAATTTTAGAACACACACATGTGTCTCATGGGTGGAATGTCTAAGTGGTTACCTCAGTTCACCTAAGTGGTTCGCTGTGTGTAGTTTTGAAACACACACATGTGTCTCAGGAGTGAAAGTCTAAGTGGTTAGCTCAGTTCAAATAAGTGGTTTGCTGTGTGTAGTTTTGGAACACACACGTGTCTGAGGGGTGAAAACACTAAGTGGTTAGCTCAGTTAAAATAAGTGGTTCGTTGTGTGTAGTTGTAGTTTTGGAACACACACGTGTCTGAGGCGTGAAAACACTAAGTGGTTAGCTCAATTCAAATAAGTGGTTCGCTATTTGTAATTTTGGAACACACACATGTGTCTCAGGGGTGGAATGCCAAAAAGAACTGCGTTTTCTCTTTCATTGTCACGTGGGACAGTACATGCCACGTCGAAGTGTCAAACGGAGGTAAGAGAAAATGCAGTGTCAAAGTATCATTTTCCTAGATCTTATTGTTAGAAATAAGCAACTCATAATAGTGTTAGAAGATATGAAGAGAGAATAAAAGAGTGAAAGCTTAGGTGGGGCGAAAAGAAAAGTGAAGTGTTGGATGTATGCATGTGAGAGGAATGCAAGCATTGTGAGTGATGGGAACCTGTGTTGATGCTTCCATTAAATCAGATGAGAAGATATTCAGATGCATTTCATGTCACAACACACCAACCAATAACAGCACTAACAGTCATTATGTCATCAACCAAGATAACATATCAAACAAGTCAAGACATGACTTTACCCTTCTATTTATAGCTCTCATCACTTCCATCTTATCCTTCTTTCTCATAAGCCTTGCTAAGTAGTAATCAGATTCTTCCATTTGCAACTTGGAATCCCAACTTTGTTTCTGTTTGTAATATCTCTTTCGGAGACCATGAATTGATAATTCAACGAATGGATACAAAAAGCTTGGTAGTAACAACATCGCTTGGCTCTTTCTTGCAACAAAATTTCAAACAACTGAATTATTAATGCTGGAGTATTCATTGATCAAGAGGTGACTAGGGTATCTTTGTTGGTTTGTACTCTGTATTTTATCTCCTTGCTATTTCTTTTTCTTATCTTTTCATTCATTTCTCAAATTTCTGCTGTTTGTTAGACTTTTGTCTTAATCTTCCTGGACTCCCAATAATAGCTATTTGTGCCTATATACTAACTCCAAAGGACTAAAATATCCTCCCACGCTACAACTAGATTTGATGGAAGCTTGTTTTGAAAGACAATATATATGTTTTGAAAAAATTGTACTAAAAATCTTGTTCCAAAAGTCCTGTTTGGCAGTACAAAAAGTTTGTTACGAAAAACTTATTCCATAAAATATGTCATATATTTAAAAAACCTTATTTCACAAAACTTATTTTAAAAAAATATTTCGTATGTTTGAGAAAGTCTGATTTGAGAATCCTATTCTGAATCTTTTTCCACAGTTTCTCTTCTGCAAATCATACTTCAGAAGTTCCAAAAAGTTTGTTTCTGAAATTTTGAAAAGTTTGTTCCGAAAGATTTCCAAAATGGAAAACCTTATAAAGGGTAAGATGATCATTTTCAAAGTTATAAGGATGCATGATAGACCAGTTTATATGAATTGTTTGTGTTTTTTTTTTTTTTTTTTTTTTTTTCTCGAATTTAACTACTAATATGTGTGAACCCATCAGGGCCACGAGGATTCATTGTAGTCTTCCATTGTCAAACTTTCCACTAGTATTCACCACAAAGCCTTTATTTTGTATACTGTAATTCAAATTCTTTTAATGCAAAACAAAACTAGCCCTTCTTACAAACATTTTCCCATAAACTCAAGCCTTATTTGCTGAAAAAAAAAGAAAAAAATAAAACTGAAGTCTGATACTGAAAATCCATAACCATCGAGTTTAACCCCTATGGCTATGGCTATAAAACAAATCTCGCCTTGAAATATTACAAGAAGGTTGAGGCATCACAATGATACTATAATAACACTAGACACCATAACTAAATGGGTAACTAGAAAACCTAAAAGCATTTGATGTATCTTCATGTACTTGGGTACAAGGTCAGCGAAAGAGATACAACATTTTGGGTTGGATAAATATCAATCTCTGTTCTATTCATTTGCATTTGTTCTTTACATCACTGTAGTGATAGCAAAAGATATGAGCAACTTGATATATATTTACTAAATATTAAAATATCCGCTCTGGTAAGGATTTCTCGGCTGGAAGTTGAAGTAATTCTCGAATCCCTTCACAAACCTGCATTGCAACAGTTTAAAATTCATGGAACTCAAGAATAAAATAATTCTTATATGGATAGAAATAGATAACAACTTTCCTAAAATATCTTGATGGAAAATTCAATCCTTGGTCAGTACTAGAATAATCTTAACACTACACAAGTGTTAATATTGACAGCTCTGACAAGTAGTATCTAATTAACCAATTACCACCACTTACACAAGAATAAGTATAAGAAGCAAAGGAATTAAGGACATACAAGCTTAATTTGGGCTTTAATTGATGCAATCAACTGGGTGTACTCCTGTATCTGCCTGCAACATAAGCATGCCTTCAGTTTGAACATGCAACATTTTTTCATGTTTCAGCCTTAAAATGAAAACGAAATAGACAGAAAAAGAAAATTACCTGACCATGTGTAGACAGATAGACAAAGAAGAAAAGAATGAAGAAAACTTTGACCCTCATGGCCAGAAGATAACATAACATATACCAAAAATTCAACATCTTATCACAATTCCAGGCTAAAACGTTAAATTTAAACAAGGATCTATGGACTGTTTGATGTTTGATAAAACTTCTTTTGATATATCTTGACATTTAATCTCATATAATGGAACAACAAACTAAGTAGTTGTTGTCCTAGCACTTAGAATTGATGGACTGATATCATATTACCCAAATGCTTAAGCACACACTTTTTTACTGTTATTTATGACTCACAAGCCAACCTGAAATTTCACTAACCCAAGTTACACAAACATCAGTCATCAACTTTCAGCCTATTCATGTCTAAAACACATGCAAGGAAAGTCAGCGAGAATTAAAGGAAAAACATAGAAAATTTGTCAAATGTCATTCATATGAAGGATAAGAATCCTGTGTAAGTATAGAATACAATCATTTACTATCCCTCCCAGCCAAAGAAATAACAAAGCATAACTAAAGAAAACAAAGTGTTTCAGTTCATTTTTTAAAATTACATGTACATGGATGAATCAAACTTATGGAGAATATTGATACAGAATATGTCAACACGAAATATGAGGATCTTGACCATGATTTGACTAAAGTAAGTTTCAACATCATTTATTGTTGCTTAAAACTAGAAACAAAAAGCCTAAGAAGTTATAATAATAAAAAGACTGGTTTTCAAGTTTCAACATAGTAAATTATGTTGAATCAAAACTTGTACCTGGCTATCTTTTCTTCCCTTTTCTCTATATAGTTCAAAGCTTCAGACCAAGTAAACTCCACATGGAATCCAAATCCCACATCCACAAATATGCGTTGTGTATCTGGCCTGTAAAGTGTAAATAAAATAAATGAAATATAAAAGAGATGTACATTTCACTGGACATTAAAAACGAAGATGCACAAATTATAATGCACTGATGAAATGAAATAGTTGTACTAGTAGGGACGGGTTTCTCTGAGTTCAAATCTTTGTGCATTGATTGTATCCAAGAGGAGGGGAGAGGCAACAGGGAAATGTATACATGCAAATTGACCCATATAGCACACATCTTAATGAATGATAAGATAATGATGATTAATATTGACAATGATGTTACATAAAAAATGTTGATGAATGGTGACTACAAAGATAAGATATGCAATAGAAAAACATTGATTACGATTTATATTGACTGGTGATAAAATATGAGCGCACCTAAGTAAAAAAAAAAAAAACACTACATTTATGAAAAAAATAATATTATAGTCACCAATGCTAAAACTAAAATACTGATGACTTACACTTCTGCCTGAAGGTATACTTCGGACCCAAGATTGACCAAAGTTCTTAGACTGGTTACACTGTTCTTCTCTAGGTTTTCAATGTTTCTTCGAAGATCAGCACTAGTGAACATGTCAAGTGATATAACAACGTAAAAATTAGTTTTAGCCACTAGGTAATTAGTAGTTAGATACAGACTAATCTCCAGTTCAGTTCAGCCTATTCTAGGATTTACATGATTTAAACTTTCAATGATACTGCAGACATTATGAGAAATGAATGATACTTAAAGTAAAGTTGTTGTGTTGATATTTCAGTCTAGCAGTGGTACTAACTGATCCTAGCTGTACACACAGAACCATAAAAGGATACAGAATTTTCTGTTGTTCAAAAACCTTGTCCCTGCAGTAAAGAGATGAGAAAATGAGTACATGTTAAACACAGTTAGAGTCATGCACATATAAAACTACTTCAAATCCATTTTCCAAACATAAATTTGAGACCTCAGAAAACCTAAAAACAAACATAATTTACTTATTCTACAGACTGAACTAAGTATATAGTTTATATATAAATGCATTTCCCATTAAAAGGATTTAGGGTATTTGTAAAGAAAAACACATTCAATAAGAACATATTGTACACATTGTTTCAATACAATGAATAAAATGCACTGGAGCGAACATTATACCGTTGACTAATAGCATGAACAAGATCAGGTTTCAAGCGTTTGTCAACAAATTCTTCAAACTTTCTAACTTTTTCCTGGCGTGAGCTGTCCATATGATGAGAGTCCTAGTAAAGGATTGGCCAGCAAAGAATAAGCTATATTAGTAAAATGCATACACAAATATCACATAGGTTCATGCTTATATTCCCAACAGTAAGCAACAAATAACGGCGGCGGAAAGACATACATCATTGAAACACATTATAGATATACTAAGTTGTGGTTCATTTGTGCGAGTTTTATCAACTTGGGTTCATTTGGGCATTTTATCAACTATGAAGGGGACAGAACAAACGGATTATAACAATATATACAAGTAACATTTTGCATTATTTTCATAAGAAATCATTTTTACAAAAATAAAATAAAAATAGAGAACAGATAATTGAAAATCCAACAAAGAGGGTTTACTATGGTGGGAAATGTTACCGAAGAGAAGAGGAGTGATTGTTAATTCGCAACAGAGTGTGCAAAGCTATGTATCCCAAGGTAGGGTTTTGAAGGATCACAAGATGAAAATTGTCCCATTGACGACGTCGTTTTCATAGTTTATTAATAAATATTAGGCTACAGAGGAGTGAAACACATGTGTTTCAGTATCTTATTGTTGAAAGACAAAATAACAAAAATTTTTGGATTATAAACCCTAGTTTACTTTCTCATAGCCATGATTTATGAAGGGTTCAGCTTTGAGAAAATTCATTTCCCAACACACAAACTCTTGAGACATATATGCATCTCATGAAGCGGTCGGTGCCAACCGGAGCAGGAAACAACAGGGCACTTCAAGATACCAAAATGCAACACAGAAAAAAGTGGTAAAGGAAGGAGTGGATTAAACGACAATAAAATTAGGATTTTGAAGGCAACTTGATCAGAGAAAAATGAGGTTGAACTACATTTGATGTTTGAAGAAATACCTGTCAGTGAATGTGGCTGTGATATGTTACATTTGATGTTTTCACGTTATAAGTAGGCATTTATTTGGTTTATTTCAGGGTTGATTTGGAAGAGAGAATGAACTATCAACTATGAAAATGTGTGAAAAATTAAGATATTTTTGAAATAGAATAAAATAGTAAGATTTGATATGAAAATATATTGAAAGTTAAGTTATTTAAATTAAAAATAAATAATAAGATTTGACTGAAAATTATGTAAATAATATAATAAATATGATAAATATTAAAATTTTTTATTAATAAAATTTTAAAATTAATTTAAAAATTATTAAAAATAATATATTAATTTGTTGGAAATAATAATGAATTATTATTTTTAATTGATAGAATTACAAGATTATTAATTATTTTAAAATTAAAATTAAATTATTAATTATTAATATTATTATTATATAAATTTATTTTGATTATTATTATAATTTTTAATTTATCATTTTTATTATTATTTATAATTTTATTATTTTTTTAATTTTTAACATTAAAATATTATTTGTATTTTATTTTTATAATTATCTTATTTTTCTTATTATTTTACAAATTTATTATTAATATTTATTATTCTTTTATTTTCATTAATATTTTATTTTCATAATTTTGTTAAACTTATTATTATTATTTCAATAATAGTATTTATTATTAATAAATATTATATAATTATATTGATTTTATTATAATACAAGTATAAATATTAAGAAATTAATAATAAAATTAATTAAATAAAAAGTGAAAACGTTTTAGGCTGAGTTCAAGAAGGAGGTGAATTGAACTTTGAAAGATTTTAGCCAATTTAGACCTTTGAAAATAGTTTTCGCAATCTGAAAAACTTTAATGAATCTTAGTGCTAAAGATATAGGGTGCAGTAAAGAAATAAATTGACTTAAGGCACGAATGAATCAATTTGTTATATTGACAGATATAAGCACACAGCAGATTCTCAATCACACTGAATTGCAATTTCACAGCAACACATTAATCAGGTCAGGTTCACTCTGTTTTAATTCCATTATACACTCAGAACAGAACCACACAAAAATCAAACTTGAATGAGAGCAGAGAAGAACAGTATTACAAAATACTAATTTAAACTCCTAACACAACACTACACAGATTTGAATCAATATTAATAAATATGATAAAGTTTCCTATCACCAGTAATTGATGCAAAATTGGAAATTATTCAGAATGCAGATTCAATTGTTTAGTTTCACCAAGAACACACCACAATGATATCAATTCTGCAGTCTTACAGTAATTCAGCCAAAGTCAATTTTCAATGTCAGCACAGGATCAAATACACAAAAGTATCAAGAATCACACTGCAGTAATGAGCTCTTAAGTATGCAGCAACTCAGATTCTTAACATTGCAGAATAACTTTCAAATCAGATTTGTTCAGAATTAAAACTGATGTGATATTGCAGATTATTCAATTTTCCAGCAATGCAATCAATTTCCAGTTAATGTTGCATGTAATTAAATGTTTGAAAAGAACCAATCTGTTAATCAAGATTTCAAGAACAACTACAGTAGAATAATCAGAATCAACACACAATTCAAGTTACAATGCACACATCAATATTCAGCAGAGGACTTAAACCAGTTTTATCAAGATTACCGAAAATTAATTCAATCTTTCAATTTAATTCAGTGTGCAGTGCAAGAACAAATCAAGATTATAAGAAAAGGGTTCAAGAAGAAGAGACACAATCAATTTTATACTGGTTCACCACACAAGGCTACGTCCAGTCTTCTCTGCAAAACTTGCAGAGAAAGTTCCACTAACTCAATTAACTGTTCTCATACAATTAATCAACCAATTTCTACTCCCCGTAGAAATCAGTACCCTGCTAAATTGATCCACTGCTCCCCGCAGCCTCCAATCAATTTCAACAGAAACACCAGGCTAATTCCTATAGCCCAAACCAGTCAATTTCTAGTCCCCGTAGAAATCAGAACTCTGCAAATTGATCCACTGCTCCCCGCAGCCTCCAATCAATTTCAGCAGAAACCCCAGGTTAATTCCTATAGCCCAGACCAGTCAATTTCTACTCCCCGTAGAAATCAAAACCCTGCAAATTGATCTATTGCTCCCCGCAGCTTCCAATCAATTTCAGCAGAAAACACAGGCTTACTTCTAAAGCCCAAACCAGTACAAACGTTCAGTGAATTTCACAAAATTACAATGAAAACACCTTAAATCTTGATTCAAACAGGATCAAGAAGGGTTTAGAAAAACTCCCTGATTGACGCAGAAAGAAAGGCATGTACACAGTCTTGAAGAAACCCAGTAGCACACTTTAGTCAGAATTGATTCTTCAAGTAAAAGCCCTCTTTCGAAACTGATTATTATGAAAACAGCAAAATCTCTCACGGTATTTCTCACAGAATGTATTTCAAAAGGATTGTGATTTTCATAAATGTATCTCTCTTCTTTCTTTTTCTTGTTTCTTGTATTTCTTATTTTTCACACTTGAAAAACTCACTGTTTTATAGAAGAAGAGTTCAAACCAGATTTTCAGAAAAAACAGTTAATTCAGTTAAGCTCAGGCACGAATAAATTGATTCGGCTTAACCTGAAATCAGTTTGTAATAGTTAAGTACTTTGTTTTCCAAAACTGTTAATTCAGTTATGCTCAGACACGAATAAATTGATTCGGCTTAACTTGAAATCAGTTCATAATAGTTCAGTACCTTATTTTCCAAAACTGTTTTAACTACCTTATTTTTCCAAAACTGTTTTTAACTGAAGTTAAAACCTTTTTATGGTTTGATTTAAATCATTTAACCCATGTGCTGATGAATTTCTCCTTAGATGTGCATAGGTTCTCTTTCACGGCCAATCATACTCACTCACACTAAGACACAGCCTAGAACTCATTTCCACTTGCTTGCTTTGGCTTGCTGGTCATGTCTTGCATGGCTTCATCAAATCCTTAAGTATTGTAAGAATACTAACAAAAAGAAAGAAAGAAAAATCGTTGCTTGCAAATGTGCTATGATGTGAAAGAATAGAGTAAAATTTTATCTTATTTTTTATTTTATTATTCATTAAATTTGAAGCTTTTATCATTTTTTTTTTCACATTATATCATCTTTATAAATCTATTGTTAAACCACACAAATGATTGCAAGCAATAGGTTTCAAAGAAAGTTAGTGTTACAAGTTTGAACTTATGATTAATGATTATGTTTATAAGTAGATTAATATGTGTTTTCTTTATGATAATAAAAAATAAAGGTATAATTAAAAATTAATTATTATGAACAATTAATTAAAAATATTATTAAAATTTGTATTAAATTTATAAAATTGTGTATATAAAATATAATTATAAAACTTTTTTTTGGTAATTTTCATAATTTTATTATTATATAATCAAAGTATGATACAAATAATAAAATAATAAGACTCAAAAATAGAAATTCAAGGACCATAAACAAAGTGAAGAGGAGCACTAGAATGGACCAATGACCCAAGTGGCTAGAGAATTATACATGCTAGAAGGGTAGGAGAAGAGACAGGTGTGTGGAATGTGAGTAGTTTTCCTCTCCTATCTTCATTCTCTCATTTGTTATTCTAATTTCTTCCAGCATCATTGCTTATTTTTTATTTTCATTTCCAGGTGATATCAGAGAATCAAAAGAAGGAGCAAATACTGGTTGCTATAATACTTTTCGTTATTCCTTAATTGTTAAAGAAATTGGTTTATTTCAAAAAACATATATGAACAATATTGCACACATACTGTTTGTTGGTATTTCATGTTAATTTTAGATACAGATCGTATCATTGGTGCTTTCATCGAGTTACTTATGGCTGATAACACAAGAATGAAAGAGATACAAGGAGAACTGAAACATGTTTTGAAGACTTTGGGTTTACATGATCGATTTATGCAAATGGATGAATGATTTGAGAAGATTGATCAGCATTTGCAGGAGTTGCATCAGTTATTCCTGAAATCTCATAACGACTCTCTAGTACAACGTTCCACTTCAATTGTTTCTCATCCTCGCACTATGAGCTGGATTTTCCACGGTTCACTAGTGATGAAGCAATGACTTGGTTGTACAAGGCTGAAAAGTTTTTCACATTATACAACACTCCCGATGAACAAAAAGTGGTCATTGCTTCTATTCATTTTGAAGGAAAAGTCTTACCATGGTTTCAACTATTAGAAAAAGCACACCAAGTACCTGATTGGCTATCATTGTCTACTGCCATTCAAATCCAGTTTGGCCCATCTCAAATTGATAATCTCCGTTTGGATCTGTTCAAGCTAACGCAAACCTCCACAATGGCAGACTATTATGCTTCCTTCACTGAGTTAGCTAATCAATCATATAGGTTAGATGATTTTGTATTGCTTTGTTTTATTAGTAGATTAATACCTGAATTGAAGCATGAAGTGATATCCTGAGCCCCTTACTCATTACTCCAGGCTGTGTCATTTGCTAAACTCTTTGAGGAAAAATTTCACCCATCATTCCTAGCTCCTAAACACAAATTTCCTTACTTCCCAACCAAATCACTTACACAAAATACTTTTAAACTTTCATTAACAGCAAACACAAACCCACATGTAAACACAAACCCACCACCATTACTTCCCACACCACCCACACCACCAAAACCCAACAACTTGAAGCGTTAACCCTAACCCCAGCTGACATTTAATTCCATCGAGAAAAGGGGATTTGTTTTACTTGTGATGAGAAGTATTCCCCTACTTATCGGTTTGTTCGTATTATTCCTATAATTAGAACATTACTATACATTAAAATAAAATAAGGACAAAAGAACATTTACCTTGATAGCATTTTTCAACCCAACAAAAATCCATAGCCCCTCACTCATCAAAGAGTTAACTTCGGTGTCAAAATTTATGACTTTAACACAGTGACCTGTATGGTAATTCCATATCCGGTCTCATCCATGCTTCCAGAATAAAAGTTTGTTGGACCCAAAGTGTAATTTTGATGATAACATGATGTGAAAAAGTTAATCATACCTATCTTTGATTTAATTATTATTCTAAATATGCATTATAAAAATACATTTTGTAACCAAATAGTGGTTCTAAAGTTAGTATCTTTTTGTGTTGGTAAAGTTTTGTTAATGTGAAAAACTCATTACAATGAAACCACAAATGTAAATTTAAGCATTGTTTACTGTACAGGTTGATTTAATATTTACATATTCTTAGAGATGATTTCTTTGACACCTTCACAACATTTGTGTCATCTCCTTTATTTTCACTATTTTTAACCAAAGTGGTCGTGGAGTTATACTTTGATATATTTGATTATGAATGAGACTTTTTTCCGTTATATCTATATGTGACATTAACAGTGTGATAGAATATATGTGGTGAGGGTATTTGTTTGTGCAGAAACTTATAAGAATTTCTGTTGTATTTCCTAACTTGACGAGGGTATTTGTTTGTGCAGAAACTTATAAGAATTTCTATTGTATTTCCTAGCTTGGCAATAGACACATGTTGTTCCCTCCAATTTCTTTTCATTTATTTTAGCAAACTTTATACCCATAATTCTCTACAAAAAAAAAACATTACAATCACATCCCAAATGGTTTTCTTTATTTCACTACTACTTTTTAGAAATAAGAATTTGTCTCAATTTACATCTTTAAATTTTATAATTATTTAAATATCATATTTAATTAACTTATTACCTTTTCTAAATATTTTTATAGTTGTTATTTAAAAACTTAAATTTTTATTTAAAAACTTATGAAATGTTTGCTTAAAATTTTTTACATTTATACTTTATTAATTAATTAATTAATTAATTATATATATATATATATATATATATATATATATATATATAGTTTTAGCGAATTCAATTTTTTAGTAATACAGTATAGATTTCAAGTAATAGTTGTATTAATTGTAGAAAATAATATAAAATCACACACATCACATAGTAATTAAAGAATTTCCGTATATTATTACTCATAAATTCTTATATAAAAGAAGCAAACCTAAATTGTAAATATGTAAGAAAAATCTTAAAATATAAACTAATTTTATTGAATATATTTTCTGAATTAATTTAGGATTATGTTGGTGTCTATTATGTTTATTTATATTTTACAAGAAAATAAAAAAGAGAGATTATATATATTACAAATAGATTGATAAATAAAAACGTATTCCATAAAATTATTTTATAAAATTTAAAATTATTTATAAAAAATAAAGATTTTATTGGATAAAGGAAAATAACAGAATTTATTAGTTACAAATAAAAATTAAATTGATAACATATTGCACAATTTTGAAATGATAGATAAAATTAGGAATTTTTTTAGTAAAATGAAGATAATAGTAGTTATAAAAGAAAAGGATACAAAATTTAAACTATTTTTCTGTAACCTCATTTAAGATAAAATAAATATATATGAAAATTTTTGTTTTAAATTTTTAGATTTTAGAGGCTTTTGATATAAAATAAGACTATAAGATAAGAGGTTATCACAATATGCTTATGATTTTAAATGGAAAAATGATTCAAAATATAAATTATTTTGCATCTTTAAAACTTAAAATTGAAAAAACTGTTACATACAAGTTATTCTTTTTCAAAATAAATTATATTTTTACTATATATATAAAAGATCACACCATCACACATTAATAGGAAATTTTTTAATTTAATAAATGAAGAATGAGAGAAAGAAAAAGATAGTCACTTTTATTAATTCAAGATGCTGACACTAAAAGAATTTAAATTGAATAAAAAATATTAAAAAGTCAATTGAGTGTATTGGATTATATTTTTTAATCAAATATTTGTAGATTTGTATAGTTAGCTTATGCTTATTTATAGTTTGAGTAAATAAATAAGATATTTCGAATTTAATATATATATATATATATATATATATATATATATATATAGATTGTTAGATAGATATAGTAATTTATATTTATTCTGTTTTTTAATAATTAAATTTAGAGAGGTATATATTTCATAAAATCATTTTAAATTTTCTGATGTATTATATATATATATATATATATATATATATATATGTATATATATATGTGT
>Ga0209489_108221_pt1 | contig 14530 bp, 7 predicted proteins | sample SiratrowhiteBW_FD_187527 | JGI IMG/M metagenome (GOLD analysis project Ga0209489, IMG submission 187527) | Root nodule microbial communities of legume samples collected from California, USA - Siratro white BW (SPAdes) (version 2) | ecosystem: Host-associated > Plants > Roots > Nodule | place: USA... | reverse complement strand
GATCATCACAGATAGAAAATCAAACACAATACAACCAAAGAAAAGGGTAAGCTAACCAAATTTTAACAAATCAAAAACATTCAATTTCATGTATCATCACAATAAAAGAATCTAACACACTACAAATATGACTCTACTTCCGGAAGACTCGTGCGTTGAATAGACCCCGAGATATACACCTGTCATACATCTCCAAACTGTGAATCCACATAGCCCCCACACAAATGAATCATCAATCATGTATGACAGGGTTAGTCCCCCTGAGACTTTTCTGACCAGCTATATTTCAAGCTGCAGTCACCCAGGTCAGACCTCCTTCGACTCTCACCACCTAGTAATGATCATCTATTTGATTCCTATTACTAGTAGAGTCATGATATCAATCGTTATTGATCAGATCCTTAGACAATGCACTTCCTAATTAACCAAGACGCAGGTGTTTTCTTTCCTGAAAACACTATGCCTAAGCTTTGACAAACTTTATCAACACTCTTAACAATATCACATTACAATATAGATCTCTAGTAATGCATTCATTCACTTATAAATCTCAATCTCCACTTCAATCTCAACATTTAAAGAAATTACTAAACTATCAATATAATTAAACTTAAATTATCAATTAATTGGTTTTACTAAATATATACATTGCATTCCAAAAGAGCTAAACATTCAGAAACAAAAAGCCCAAAAAAAAAATTTTTTTTTTAGCTTGGGCGAGACCAATTTCGCCCGGGCGAAAATACCCCTCGCCTGAGCGAAAAATTTATCGCTTTGGCGAAAGTAGTCCAGAGAGCAAGGTCTATTTTCGCATGAGCGAAAATACTCTCGCCTGGGCGAGAATACCTCCTTGCTTGGGCGAAAGATTTCTCGCCTAAGCGAAAGCACTCCAGAGAGCACACTTGCTCCAGGGGCTTCCTCGCCTGGGGGAGTGTACCCTCGCTTAAGCGAACTACTTTCTTGCCTGGGCGAATTATGCAGAAAAATCAACAGAATTCACTATATCAGAGTTACCATGCATGCCTCAGATGACTAAATTGGGTGAAAATCAAGCCACATACACAATGAATGATCTACCCTAGCACAAATTATCTATTCAACAGATCAACATATCATCAATTTTCACACAACTATCTCATACATGCAACATTCAATTCAACATTTCAGACCTGTAACAAACTTTACCAGATACAAATTGTACAATTACTACAATCATTAACTTCTTTATTCAAGACTTAAATTTGTAAATCAAACAAACACTAAGGTTAGCTTCCCTTACCTTAATCGTAGTGAAAGTTCTCTCTAACACTCCCAAAAGCTTAAAGATCCTCAGGAACTCGAATCTGCACCAAAGGACATCTGATCAACGATCAAACTAACACACTAGGAAACTGAGCTCACAGAGGCACCGTCTGATGGCTCAGATGCCACATGCGAGCTCAGTAAGCAGAGGAAAAATAAAAACCTAAATCTGCTATAAGGAAAAGGGGCAGAAAATGAACTTACTCTAACGGAGGTTCTGATCGGATAGACTTGCTCTATTCTCCGCCACGAGTCCAACGGTGGGCTCCGCTTGAGAAACTAATGAGGTATGGAAGCAGAGACTTAGAGAGAAGTCAGAGGAAAAGAAGTTAAGGGTTTTAGAAAGATGATGACTTGAGTTGAAATGAGACTTGACTACTTACTTTTTCTATAAATACGCGTTTTTAGTTTAATAATATAATAATCAAGTACTCATTTCACTTGTACCATTTTACTCAAATAACAAATTTTCTAAGTTGTTATATAAATATGTAATTGGAAAATAATTTATTCACTCCAGTTATTTATTACAAAGATCATATTTAATAAATTTATAGACTTTATGTAATAGTAAAAATAAGTTTGAACTGTTTGGGATTATAAAGAAATACATAATTATTAGACTTGTTCAGAAGTTTTGTCACACTTGTGATCTCTTAAAACTAAAAGTTTAACAGGTAGATTCATTTGCTTCAAGATTTACTAATGTTATTGGAAAATAATATAAATCACTTTGCTAACCCTTATTACTTATTGCTAAACCCTAAACTTGTGCTTTATTAAAAGAAAACCTCTATTCACGTGTCTTATGCACGTGACAAGTTGGCCACAGATTTTCATAAATACCATTATTTTGTAGTAACCTAACAACAACTCATTTTAAATATGTCCAGAATATACACTGTTGCACTTGCACAGGTGTAGTTGAGAGAAAACATGAACATTTTAAATTTCATTTTTTAACCTTTATTAGATTATTCAACTACCATATGAATCATATTATAATATTTTAAAACTTTTCATATTATTCAACATATAAAAATCGAGTTTGGAGAACCATAGGTTATTTTTTTTTATTCATTCCAGATATCAATAACATATATATGCCTGTGATAAAAAAACGTAAAAAGTGTAAATAAGATGTAAAATGGTTTAAATTGATGTGGGGGGAGGAAATGTTCGACCCTTTCATACTAATTTCTACGTGTTATGATTAAATTTAATAAAAGTTTTTCATTGAAAAGTTATTTCTATAATATACTTTTTCTCCTCCTTTCCAATTGTCAGTTTCTTAAAAAAAAAAATGTAATGATAAATAAATGTATGTTAAAATAAAAACTAAAAGAAATATAATAATAATTTTTTTCCTTAATTTAGATGAAATTTTTTAAATCATTATAAAAAATACATCAAATATAAATAGGTGTCTCAAATTACTACATTGGAATTATAAATTATACCATTGAATTTGCTATTATTTTATTGGAGAAGCCAGTGACCACACTAAACTGATATTTAGTGTTCTCTCAGCTACATGCCAGCAACATTAATCAGTCTTCTATATTGAACTTTTAAGTATATTCCATGAAAATAAATTAATGTTAGATATAAAATCCATAAAATTCTTATTAGTTAACTTACACTAGGAAAGTAAATTAGATAAAACATAGCTAAATAGTTAGAAGTTGAAAACGAATGATGGAGAGTACAGAAACAAATCATTAAAATATCATTAGTGAAATATCTTAATCTCCTATCTTAAATACATTTTTTATAAGATATTACACTAAAATAAAATGAAGATATTGATAATAATAGGAAAAAGAAAGAAAGGGTAGGACTAGTGGTTTGAGAGCAAGGGAGAAATCAAATTTAATATATTAACATATATTTTTTAAAAACTTATATAACATTATAGAATTATTTTGAGATTTATAAAAAAATGACCTAAAATTTTAAAGATATATATATATATATATATATATATATATATATATATATATATATATATATATATATATATATATATATATATTAGAACAAAAATTGAATGAAATGTTGTTTCTTATATAATATAGAAATATCTAAAAATAAATAAAAGATCTCAAAAAGTACAATTGAATAATGTATTTATTAACATAGTTTTAAGATGAAACATTAAGGCATCAACTGATAAAACATTGTAGGGTTAGTTCTTAACGTTTCAAGTTTTATTTGAAATAAAGTGAGTTTCGTGAATTGCAAATATTATTTAGTTATATCCAGTGTTTCTTTAAAAGCGGGTCTTATTATTTTATGTGTGTGTTTTACATTTACCTAGCTATAGTTTTCCTGAAGAGGATATTCATGCATAAAAAATTCATCAGGATATATGCTTAGTAAAATAATATATGCATGAACAATAGATGTTTTTCTATTACATGGTTGGAAACAATTTAGTAAACACATTAAAAGCTTAATACATTTATTATGTATATCAGTATAAGATTTTTAAAAATTATATACACATTTAACTTTTCAAATAACTACATTTAGACTTCCAAATAATTTGATATTCTCTTGACGCGGTTTAACTTTTTTGTAAATTAAAAATTTTACGGTCAACACGATAACTTTAAGATAATAATTATTAAAATGTTACAGAAAAAATTACTCTAGGATAGTATAACAATAGAAACAATGTTATGATTAAATTACAGTATAACATGTTTGTATATACTTTTTTTCGAATTATTAACTCATAAAAATATATAAACAAATATTATTCTTCCTTTGATTCATATGTATTTTAGTCTTTAAAATATACCTTTCTAACATATAAGTATAGATATATAAACCTGAAAAAAAATGTTAAAGGAGTGTAGTATAATTATTTAAGAAAACTGTGAATTATTACAAATTTTCTGACATGAGTTGAATTTTTAATTATTAAAAGAAAAAACTCCTAAAGAAAACACATGGCTGAAAAGGACTGAATGTGAATAAATTTAATTTGTTATGGACAAAGTTTGAACTTTGCAAAAATGTCCAAAAAAGTGATAGTTTAATTTGTAAGAATATAAAAGATATTCAACTTCACGTGAACCACGCCCTACAATAACCCTACCTAATTTTCTAGGGTTCTAAAATCACAATATATTTTCAGCCCCCACACTGTTTCATTAGGGTTTCAACACGTATACTTGCAATTTCCCTACATTTATTATATTCATTTTATATTTCTGGATTTCTTTTTCACTTTGTTTTCTTGCATGATCCTTAGGGATATTAAATCAGATCAATAATTAAATTTATACCGGTAAATGTTAACCTCATGATAAGGGACTTTATTGGGTTAGATAAGTCTAATTTGATTTAAATATATTTTGTTGAGTTCATGATTAGGTCAAATATACTATAATATCGAGTGACTCAATTTTTACAGGTTGAATAACAGGTTGTGAAATTGAACTCAAGATTCAACTTGATCAAAAATAAGTTCTTAATTTTTTTAATTTTCATATTTGATTTATAGTTATATGTGTATTTTTTAAATATTATTCTAAAGAGTCTAAAAAAACATGTTTCATTCAATACAATCTAATATCAGTAAAGATGAGTAATATTGGATTAGATTTAAAAAAGTATAAAAACTTAATTCAATCTAACTTAGAACTTTTTTTTTATACTAAAGGATCAAACACATGAGTTCAAATAATAAATAAACAAAAGTCCAACAATACAGGAGTAATGGCTATAATAAAAGTTGTGTTTGATTTTCATTGTTTGTAAAACATTATTAAACCAAAAATAATTATCTATAATATGAGATTCTCCATCTCTCTCTACATATATTATATTATATTATATTTTATCTTTAATTATGCTTTAGAATTATAACAAATAATGAATATAAACTAATTATACTTAAACTAACTCCACATGTAACTACTTTCTTATTATTTTTATTTTCTTAAAATTATATAGGCGCCCACTTATAATTTTATAAGATTAATTTCTAATGCAATAGATCAAGGACAACTTGTAGTAGTAGAAGACAGAAAAACTCTATACCTCGTTCTTTAGTCTCCTCTATATTTTTCTTTGTCGTGTTGCAGGGTAAGAATACATAGAATTACCTGACCATGATAATGTTAAGAATACAATGATGAACTTTGACTTTATTTTATGAATATGGACACTAATATTATTTTGTCAAGAAATTAATCTTATCATAATTGGTCTTTCAATTTTTTTCATTTCTCTTAACATTGGTGATTTAATCTGGTGGTCAACTTTTTAAGTTGAAAAGACAGTACCAAGGGTTAAGATCTTGGATTCAAAAGAGGAAAATTCTTCACACACATCTTGGTGTGTGTATACATATATATATATATTAAAAATAAATCTTTTAAATTATCTTTTTCAGCTAATCTATTTTCTTTTAGGTTGTTTGTTTCAAGAAGGAAATTTGATAGAATGAAAAAAAGAATAAAAATAAGAAAATGAAGTTGTTTGGTTAAGGAAAAATGAATAGATTTAAATGGAAAGATAGGAAATGATTTAATTCATATAGTATAATAATTTTTCTTACATTAATATATTTAAAAAATAATATGTAAAATAAAATTTTAAAAATAATTTTATTTACTTAATGTATTATTTTAATATTTTTCACTTTAATTTACTTATTTCATTATAAAAAATATACATATTAAAATGATAATCGATCATATAAAATATATAATCAATCATCTCTTCAAGTCTACAGTATTTCTTTGTAAATTGTTTCACATATCGTTTTTCCTATTTTTTTAGTTTTTAAATTCTCCAGATCCACATTTTCTTTGTCTTTGTATCCTTTCCAACTTTCAACAGCTGGAAACAAACATGCTGTTAATTCTTAAGTATATGTGGATTCCTAAACCAATCTTAAGACAATAAGATTTCTTCATTAAACTTGTTCTTATAAGATCATTTATGGGAGAAACAGTTCACCCACTTTACAATTTCTAATTTTCACAATAAATTCTTCACATAATCATCCATATAAAAAGCCATGATGATAAGTAACAAAGAAAAACAGTTTTTGTGCATATTTTAGTAATGTTAACAGTTGCATATCTGAAAAGACTTGGAATAATGTTTGAGTGGTAGTGCGAGGTTGACATCTAGAAATGAACAAATTTCACAACTGGAAATATTACTTTAGGTTATCTATTCTAATAAGATTTAAACAATAATAAATGGAGTCACTTTCACATGATTATATAGGTAGAGATTATGCATTTATTTAAACCTAAATGCTAGTCATTAGCTCACATGCTTCTATCTAGTGACTTCCAATGCTTGGATACCACAGATTTTCATTAATTTAAATAAATAATTAAAGTTAAGATGTTTCTCGATAAGCTAAATTGATTCCACTTTTAAAGTTCAATTTAACTTTTGTAACAGGAAAGAATAGATGCCTCCAATTTACCATGAGTTTTCCTGGTAAAAAAAAGATCGGAAAAATATAGAAAACATTTTTTCAATTTCTAAAAAGTTTTACATTATCACTGGAATATTGTTTAGACAATTGTTGCCATAAATACTTGTGAGAACCAAAAAACAGAAAAAAATAGACTTCCATAACATTAAAACTATTTTATGTTTGTAATTATGCTATAAATGTTTATAAAACAAATGAAATGGACCTTAAGTAAGATGTTAAGAAGGATATAAAGGGCCGGCTCACGGCCCACACGCGAAGCCCAAAAAATAACAAAAATTGAATGAAAAATTACACGAAACTAAAGTTATTAGTGGTTATTTATTGTCGTTCTATAATGTTAAATTGAGTAGAAGAACTACGTAGAAATTATAAGAGTGTGAAATAACTCTCTTTGCTTGAAAGTAAAGATCACACAAGAAAAAAAAAGATAAATATAGAAAGTGTAAGTTTTGCTTTTTAAGATAAATAAGTTAAATTTAATTAGAAATACCCTTTTCTAATTTAATTTACTCTGTCATTTTAAAATGGAAAACTTACATTTGGAGCATGGACATTTAGGTTCTTCTTTAGATATTTCTGGATAATTTTTCCTGGAGCTCCATGCTTTCTTCCTACACCTTTAGTTGAAGTAAAAATACCATTTCACTTTAATAATCTTCCTTGTATTTTCAGCTGTACCTCCTTTTCATTTTTTTCATATTCTAAATTATATAATTTAGAATACAATATTTTTTAGATTGTTTTTGTTTTGTATTGTGGATTTTATAATTTAAAATATAAAAAATTAATTTCAAGATTGCAAAATACAGGACATATTTTTATATTTCAAATTATACAATTTAAAACGTAAAAAATATAAAAAAAATCGTATTCTAATATAAAAATGTTGTATTTTAAATTGAACATTCAAAATACTATTTTTTTATTGCAAGATCCCATATATATTTTTTTATATTTTAAAAAAAATTTACTGTGAAATTCATTTTTAACATGAGCTACAACATATATGGTATTACATTTAGAATCAACATTTACACCTTCTGCATAACTAAACTAACTGCAAACCGTTGATTTTTGAAATGCAAGGTGGGTTAGGCTTAAAAAGGAGGTATTGTGGACTGCTTCTTCCTACACCTCCAAGACTTCTTAAGGTACCTCCAAAATTTTCAAAAATTTTAACATTGTTATTTTTGTCCTTTTAGTTTTGGAATGTATATTTAAGGGTGAGAATATGTTACAAAACAACTTATTCCAGAATATATTGATTGAGTTTCCAAACTGAACATTCCGTAAGTCAATAGAAATGTTTTGAAATAAATTATTTCAGAACTCTACATTTCGTAAGTCAGTACTATAAAATTAGTTGTTCCATAATGGATTTCTCACTATATTATTGTTCAGAAACAGAATGTTTCGAAACTCAAAAAAACTGTTTCTAAACAATCTGTTCCGAAAGTTAATATATAATTCTGGAACAGGTCATTCTGAAACAAGTTTTTTGAGTTACGGAATATTCTGTTCCGAAATAATAATTTTCAGAATTGGAGATGTAAAGACATTTTTGTCTCTATAATATTATTTTAAGGATAGTTTGGAGAATTTTAAAAATTTTAGAGGTGTCTGAAGAAAGACTTAGAGATGGAGTAAGAAGTGGTGATATTGTGAGGGAGAAGGCATAAAAAACAATGTCATGTGATATTGTGAGTAAGAAGCGGTGATATTGTGACAGAAGAGAAAAACAAATAGAAAAGTGCGCCGAGGTTAGGAGAAAGAAGGGGAAGAAGGAGCGGCGGGAAATGGTTGAAAAAAAAAAAGTATTTTTGGTATTTTTGAAAGTATGAGAGCGCATGAAGAAAACAAGGTGCTATAAGAAGAATTGCTCATGTTTTTGTTCGAAACATTTTAATACAAAAATATTCTGGCCCATATTCACGTGTGCTTCTTCTCATAAAGTTGCTTCCTACAATTAATTGTGATCTGCACTGTATAGATAAGTAAGATATCTTTGAGTTTAAAATAATAAATTAAGGTTTCTACTTTATGTTTCATCTCCATAGTTCCTCCTACCTTCTTCTGTTATGTTATTTGGTGTGGCTTCACCAAATTATAGATATTATGAGAAACAAAAGTTAAATTTAAAAAATTACGTATATTATAAACATTTTTATGAATAAATAACGGTAAAAAATTACAAAATCCTTAAAATTTACTATATTATATAGAGGATAATGTTCTTGACAAATAGAAAATTACTGAACATTTTTTATTATAAAAGAAAGAATGATTAGAAATAAAATATGAAAATTAAACTTTTATGATGTCGAGGTTAATTTCTGTATTTTATAAAATTATAAGTACAGGTCATAATAATAATACTTTTTTTATTCTATATAAAAATAGAATGAATTTTGTCGAATTAGCGAAAAATAATTATATGGGAAAAGCTTCTTCATACACTTCCACCACTTTCCTAACCACAAGTGAAAAGATGAATTTATTTTTAAAAATATATTTATACCATAACTTTGAATTACAAAAATACACTTATTCAAATGACAAAAAATATTTTTATTTTCTTTCTTTCTTTTTTCCTTTCTCTCTATATTTCGTTCTTTCTTTCTTTTTTCCTTTTTCTGTATTTTCCTTTCTTTCTCTCTTTTTTTTCTCTTTCTTTCTTTATTTTTTCCTCTCTTTCTTTCTTTCTCTATTTCATTCTTTCTTTCTTTCTTTTTTTTTTTCTCTCTCTTTTTTCTCTCTTTGTTTATCTCTCTCTCTTTCTTTTTCTTTCTCTCTTTCTTTGTCTATTTTTTTCTCTTTTTCATTCTTCGTCTATTTCTTTTTTTCTTTCTCTCACTCTTTTTTATTCTTTCTCTCTTTCATTCTTTTTTTTCTCTCTTTATTTCTCTTTCTCTCTCTCTCTTTCTTTCTGTCTTTCTTTGTCTCTTTCTTTATTTCTATCTTTCTTTTATCACAATATATTCATTTTATCGTGATATATTCATGTTATCGCGATAATTTTATTTTATCTCGATAAATTCATTTTATCGCGATATGTTCATTTATCGCGATATATTCATTTTATCGCGATAAATTCATTTTATTGTGATGTATTCATTTTATTGCGATGTATTCATTTTATCGCAATAAATTGATTTTATCATGAGATGTTCATTTATTATGAGATGTTCATTTTATCGTGATAATTTGATGTTATCGCGATAAATTCATTTTATCTTGTCATGATATCATATATTCATTTTATCGTTATAATTTGATTTTATCAGATCACCCTTAAACAATATAGGACGAATTCTTCCTGCACCTCCATGATCTCGTCGTGCACCTCCATAAATTTTTGAATTCCAAAAATACCCTTGTTTAAATGACAAAAAAGGGCATGTATTTTCTCTCATTCTTTCTTTCTTCCTTTTACTCTATCTTTATTTCTTTCTTTCTCTATTTCTTTTTCACTTTCTTTCTTTCTTTCCCTCTTTTTTACTCTCTTTCTTTCTTTCTTTCACTATTTCTCTTTCTTTCACTCTTTCTTTTTCTCTTTTTTTCTTTCTCTTGTGAAACAATAAAGAACAAGAAGACATAAAGAAAAAGACACAAAGAAAAAGCAAGAAAGAAGAATGAAGAAAAAGAAGAAATAAGAACAAGAAGTAGAAAGAAAGAACAACCAAGAAAGGAGAAACATGAATGAATAAGCAAGAACAAGAAAAAACAACAAAGAATAAGTAAGAAAGAAGCAGCAATAACATGAAAAAGTAAAGAAGAAGAAGCAAAAAAAGAAGAAATATGAAAGAAGAAGCAAAAACGATGAATCAAGAATGAACAAGTAAGAAAGAATAAGCAATAACGAAGAACCAAGAACAAGAAGATGCAAGAAAGAATAAACAAGAGCAATAATGAAGAAGCAATAAACAAGAAGAAAGGAAGAGGAAGCAACAATCAAGAATCAAAGAAAGAATAATCAGGAAAAAGAATAAACAAGATAAAGAAGCAAGAAAAAAAACAAAAAAAAGGAAAAAGAAAGAAAGAAGAAACAAGAAGAAGCAAGAAAGAGAAACAAGACCAAGAACAAGAAGCAACATGAATAAGAAGAAGCTAGAAAAAAAGAAACAAAAGCAAGAAGAAAAAAAAATCAGAAAAAGAAAAAAAGAAGCAAAAAGGAGAACAAAAATGCAAGAAGAAACAAGAAAGAACAAGCAAGAATAAGAAAAAACAAGCAAGAATAGGAAGAAACAAAAATAAGAAGAACTAAGAAAGAAGAAACAAGAATGAAGAAGCAATAAAAAAGAAGCAAAAATTATAAGAAACAAGAACAAGAAGATGCAAGAAAGAAGAAGAAAGAATGAAGAAACAAGAGGAAGAAAAAAAATACAATAAATACGAAGAAAGAAAAAAAAATAAAGAATGAAGAAGCAAAAACAACAAAAAGTGACAAAGAATAAGTAAGAAAGAAGAAGCAATAACAAGAATAAGTAATAAAGAAGAATAAGTAAGAAAGAAGAAGCAATAACAAGAACAAGTAATAAAGAAGAAGAAGCAAGAACGGTGAATCAATAACAAACAAACAAGAAAGAAGGAGCATGAAGAAGAATAAGCAAGAAAGAAGAACCAAGAACGAAAAAACAAGAACAAAAAGATGCAAGAAAGAAGAAACAAGAGCAAGAATGAAGAAGCAATAAATAAGAAGAAAGAAAGAGGAAACAACAATCAAGAAAGAAGAATCAAGAAAAAGAAGAAACAAGATAAAGAAGCAAGAAAGAAGAAGTAATAAATACAAAATAAGAACAATGAGAAGTAATAAAAAAGAAGAAATAAAGAAGAAACAATAAGGAAGAAAAAGAGAATGAAGAAATAAGAAAGAATAAGTAGGGAGGAAGAATCAAGAAAAAGAAAAAGCAAGAGAAAAAAAGAAGTAAGAAAGAAAAAACAAGAACAAGAAAAATCAAGAACACGAAAGAATGAAGAAGCAAGAAAGAAGAAACAAGAATAAGAGGAAGTAAGAACAAGAACAAGAACAAGAAAGAAAAAAGAAATAAAGAATAATTAAGTAAGAAAAAATAAGAACGAGAAAAAACAAGAACAAGACGAAACAAAAAGATAGAAAAACGAAAGAAGAAACAAAAACAAAAAGCAAGAAATAAGAAAAAAGAACGAGAATAAACAAGAAAGAAGAAGAAAAAATAAAGAAGAAAAAAGAACTAAAAAAAGCAAAAAATGAAGAAGAAACAAGAACAAGAAGAAACAAGAAAGAAGAAATAAGGATAAGAAGCAACAAGAACAAGAAGAAGCTAGAAAGAAAAAAAGAAAAACAAAAAAATCAGAAAAAGAAAGAAAGAAGAAGCAAAAAGAAAGAAAAAAATATAAGAAGCAACAATAAAGAAGAAGCAAGAATAAGAAAAACCAAGAATAAGAAGAAGAAAGAAAGAAGAAGCAAGAAAGAAAAAATAAGAAACAAGAACTGGAAAAAGCAAGAAAGAAGAAGAAACAAGAAAGGAGAAGCAAGAATGAAGAAGCGAGAACAAGAAAAAGCAACAAAGAATAAGTAAGAAAGAAACAATAACAAAAACAAGTAATAAAGAAGAAGAAGCAAGAAAGAAGAAACATGAAAAAAAACAAGAACGATGAATCAAAAACGAACAAGCAAGAAAGAAGAAGTAAGAAGAAGAATAAGCAAGAAAGAAGAAGCAATAAGTAAGAAACAGAAGAAGCAAAAAGGAAAAAGAAAGGAAGAAAGAGAAGAACGAGAAGAAGTAAGGAAGGAGAAGCAAGAAAAAAGAAGGAAGAAAGGATAAACAAGAACAAGAAGAAGTAATAAAGAAAAAAAAGCAAGAAAGAAGAAGCAAGAATCAAGACCTAAGAAACAATAAGCAAGAACAAGAAGAAGCAAGAACGAAAAAGTAAAAATAAAAATGAAAAAGTAAGAAAGAAGAAGCAAGAAGAAGAACAAGCAAGAAAGAAGAAGCAAGAAAAATGAAGCAAGAAAGAAGAGACAAGAACAAGAACAAGAAGAACCAAGAACAAAAAAACAATAAAGAAGAAGCAAAAAATAGAAGAAACAAGAACAAGAAGATGCAAGCAAAAAGAAGAAAGAATGAAGAAACAAGACACAAAAAGAAACAAGAGCAAGAAAAAAATGCAATAAATTAGAAAAAAAAAGAAGAAAGAAAGAAGAAGGCACAAAGAAAAAACAAGAAAGAAGAATGAAGAAAAAGAAGAAGCAAGAAGGAAGAAACAAGAACAAGAAACAAGAGCAAGAAGAACTAAGAACAAGAAGAACTAAGAACAAGAATAAGCAATGAAGAAGAAGAAAAAAAGGAAAAGCAAGAAAGTTAAACGTAGGATAATTGATGAATTGATTAACTTATATACATTGTTTATGAAGTCTGTTTGTTGACAAATGAAGGTATTTGTGATAACATACATTCAAACATTCTGCAGTGCCATCAGATCACCCTTGTTTCACGCTTGAAAAAAGTCTCAACTTAAAAGATAGTGTGTTGGAAATCCCACATCCTATGAATTAAATACAGTCTGTATTGGCTTTCAGATTCTACAATCCAGAAGCTTCAAAAATTTCAACCTTCTCAAAAATCTTCAAAACCCATGCCCAAACACTTCATACCTATTAACCTATTCATATCAAATGAATGGTATTTTTATCTTTTCAACAAAGTCAATTCTAAAATTATAGAAACTATGGAGCTACAGGAAGAGACGATGGAGGTGCAGGAAGAAACATTCTATATTGGGCCATATTCCAAGTCCATAAGCCATTGGGTTACCTTTTACAGACCCAAATCTCTAATTGGAAAAGAAAGAGTGAATTTCAACTATGGGCTTTACGATTTTTTACTCTTTCTTTTAAATTTCGTGTTTAATGGTTATTTTAGTTTTTATTAGAAAATACGCATTAAAAGATATTTATAAAATAATAAATGAAACTTACAAAATATAATGCAAAAAATGTACTAAAAAATACTATAATAAATTACATCAATTATTTCTAATTATTTCTATCTTATATAATTTTTTTAAGTATTCAAAAAATTATCACTCTAACACTCTTTATACTACATTAGTTTTTTAAATTATTTAAAAAATATCCGAAAAAAATATTATAGTGTCCTCGTAAAGAGAATTATTATAAACATAAAAATTAGAAGTATTTGTATAGTTTCCAAAGCTCTGCATTAGCATTTTCTGTTTCCAATAATAGGAAAGAAAGAATCAATATTTTTATTTCCAAATTCAATTGCTTTGAAACCTTTCCCTCACTAATCAAATACAAACAAATAGATATGTTTTGACGCGTCTTTCTGAAATGAAGTCACTCTTATCAAAGAACATGATTGTTGGTACTATATTATCCTCTGTTTATTATTTCAACTTTTTACGCCACCCTCTTTATTTTTAATTTGTTTCCAAATAACATCAAATAAAAAAAAGTGTCTGTTTTATATTTTAACTATCAGTTTCATGCTGAGTCATGAACCTATAAAGTTAGCTTATCGTGTCTATTCCCTTTTGACTGTTTCAACTATAAACAGCAACAAATTTCTCAAACAAAACTGAGATAAGTTTGTTTCCATGTTCACAGATTTGGTGACAATATGTCAGTGCTCACGACAACAAGTTTGTTGTAACGTACTTTGTACTCTTCCGTTTGTAATTTTTACACTAAGATATTCTTTAGTTTGTAATTTTTACACCAAGATATTCAAGACAATTTAAATTTGTAAT
>Ga0209489_108220_pt1 | contig 14534 bp, 10 predicted proteins | sample SiratrowhiteBW_FD_187527 | JGI IMG/M metagenome (GOLD analysis project Ga0209489, IMG submission 187527) | Root nodule microbial communities of legume samples collected from California, USA - Siratro white BW (SPAdes) (version 2) | ecosystem: Host-associated > Plants > Roots > Nodule | place... | reverse complement strand
TATATATATATATATATATATATATATATATATAGTAGTGATGTACACAATCATTGCTAAAATAAATAAATAAATATAATTAATAATATTGATTCGATATTTAAAATCATCCATTATATAAACAAATAATCATTATATGATTATTAAATTGAAAAGTATTGAATCAAAGTAATTTCCATTCCCGTTCAACTTCTAGCAGAATGAGTATTTATATCTGTAGTTTGAAAGTATATCAAAATTTGCTATTGTTACAATTCGATAATATATATTAAAAGTGTATACAATGATCTTTTTATTGTTAAAAATATTAACCGTGATGATTACAATATGATTAATAAATATAGAATCAAATTAATTTCGTCAACCCTCATTTTCAATTTTCTAAAACCTTTTCTTAATTATCTTAATAATGTGATATTCTTTTTACTCTGATTACAACATAAGAAAAATAAAATGAGTAAAAAAATTTAAATTTATTTTTTGTAGTTTGAAAGAACATTAAAATTTAATACAAACATTATACCTTAGTCTTCTCTCATTTTCTGTTAAATTTGATGTTTTATAAGGTGGTAACCACTTCTAGCTAATTTTTCTTCTTTTAGAAACGGAAATCTACCTTATACATTACAATCTTTGGTATATTTTAATGATATAAAATTGTCTTTGAATCACTACTTTAACTTCCACCTTCAAACAATAATCTTTATCAAAATAGCATGGAATTCTTCACAATTCTCACAAAACGTCTTCTATTTTCAAGATCAACTATTCATAATCTGTTATATTTATCAAAAATAGTTATGTTTTTTTTTATCCATATGGTTGAGAAGTATCAAAACTGATAGTCAATGACTAATAGGATTAACATAAAGCCAGAAAGAAGAAATGAATATATTTTGATAGACTTTAGAGGTGTATCATAGCTGGTTTTAATTTGATAATTAACAACAAATTTACTCCATTTAGTAACTCTCCTTGAATTAAGTGTGTGGAAGTTATACATTGACTTTGAACAAAGTACGTTTTATTTTCCATGAGAAGTTTCAGTTTTTGTCGCATCTTTTTACCTACCCAAAACTTGCAACGGGTGTTCTTGTCACACACACTCACACACGTCCTTAATCAAATTAATTTGCCAAAAGCTAATACACATAGACTCAGCACCCTCTTTCCAGAATGATTCCAGATGAAGAAACATTACCAGAAACCAAACCTTAACCAAGAAATAAGAAAGGTTTGAGAATTCGCAACGAGGTTTGAAGCCCCATAAGAAATGGTTTGAAAGCAACATAAGTTGACATATTTGACCCAACCACAAGCCAGGAACTTGGGCTCCCCTCATGATGCAAAATTTAAATCTGTTGCAGAATGATCATAATTAAGTTTCCAAGGCAATTAAAATCCCTGTCTAGTTCCTCCACCAAATTTAATTCCATAGGGGCTTTCCATCCATGGTGTGGTCCCCACCTGAAAGGGACACCCTTGGATCTCACTGCTTTCAGTGTCAAACCTCAATAAATAACTCACCTTTCCACCATGCAAATCTCCAACGTCAATCACCCCCCTTCTCCATTCTTTTTCTTTCAACCCCCCAAAACTTCACAATTCACACAACACACTAAAAAATCAATCTTTACAACGTTATTTTCTGTTTGAATTATTTCCAATGAACCGTTAAAAAATGCATTATTAATTAATCATAAGTGATTATTAGTGTTACCATTAGAGATAATCTTTATAAAGGTAATAACTTTATTGCAAACAAAGTATGAAAAAACTCAACTTTTTGTTCTTATCACTTCAACGGAAGAACTCCCCAATCCAAGAAGGCGCGTGTGATGCAGTGTCTACGCGTGGTGGATTGCGAGGAGGCAGAAGCGCGTGGGGAGAGAAGTTGAAAGGAAAAAAGGTTTGACTTTGGCGAAGGGTGTGGGAAACGTTTGGAATGGCCATTACGAGAGCAGCACGTGGCATGTAACAGCCGACGGAGTAAGTGGCAGTGATCGGTTTCTGTGGACCTGCACTTACCATTCACAGTAAATTATTCAATTAACCGATTTATTACAACACAGTACTATCAATGTGAGCATTATATTATGTGAGAGAGCAACACAAACAAACTAGGATAAGAGGGATCAAGAGAAAAAACAGAGGGTCCCCTTTTGTGTGTTTTGTGTGCGTGTGTTTGAGATCACTCAAAAACTCCTTCTGGTATGTTCAAGCTAAACTTTTTTCATTTTTTTTTTTTCATGTGACATGGTAAAAAATCTTTTTAAGATTCTGGGGTGGGTTGGTTGGTTGGTAGTGTAGTCTGGGAATATTTTACACTCTTGTGTTTTTGGGGTTGAATGAGAATGTTTTGATGGTTTAAAGCTTTTTATTGTTTGGATTCTGATATGGGAAAGTTTTGCTGTGGGGTGTTAGAGACAGGTTTGGCTCAACTGAAGTAAGGTTCGGTTTGTTTAGCTTATCTCTCTCTTGGCACGTTGAAAATAGTACAAGCGCAGGTGAAGTTGGTTTTGGAAAGCAAGAAGAATGTATGGGGATTGCCAAGTTATGTCAAGTATCGGAGGGAACGTAGTAGTGAACTCCGATACTCTCTTCTCCTCCTCGATCCAGAACTCCAACTTCAACTTCATCCCCACCATGCCTTTCCAACCTTTTCCTTCCATGGTAATCAACTAAAAAAACCCTTTTTCTTTGTCTTTTTCCTTTGCATGTTTTGGTTAAATCTCTTTCTCCTTTCCACTTTCCTTGCCTTTGATTTCCCCTTTTGTTTCTGAAGCAGAAAGAAGAAGATGGGATGCTGCGAGGGAAGGAAGAGATGGAGAGTGGATCAGGAAGTGAACAGGTTGAAGACAAGTCAGGGAATGAACAAGAGAGTGAACTACCCACAAAGAAGAAACGCTATCACAGGCACACTGCTCGCCAGATCCAAGAAATGGAAGCGTGAGAATACTTTATATGATTCTAGATCTCTCTTTCTCTTTCCCTTGTTCTTGTTTTCTTGCTATGAAACGGAAACTTGTTCATTGTTTGTTGCATGTGTAATGTAACTGTGGCAGTTTGTTCAAGGAATGTCCTCACCCAGATGATAAGCAGAGGCTGAAACTGAGCCATGAATTGGGCCTGAAACCGCGCCAGGTCAAGTTCTGGTTCCAGAACCGTCGAACCCAGATGAAGGTACGCTGAAACTTAATTACCATGCTTTTTCTCAGCTTCCATTAAAACGTTCACTTTTACTACCTTATAATAATAAAACCAAACCCTAAACTGTGTACATGCTCTTAATTCCCCCCATTAAATCTAACGTATTCTGCCAGCACGCTTCCCAATGAACCGCGTTTTCTTTCCTTGCATTAAAACTTTCCTATGCCCTAATAAACAGCTACATACACAGTGAGAGATAAATACATTGCAGGAAAATAGATTAAAAAAAACCATCTCTTTTGCATAAATATATATATGTATACATATATATAATAAAAGAAAAAGGAAAAGGAAGAGGGGAGACTCTCATTTACTTGTGGTTCTTGGTAAGTCCATCATACAGTCTGTATTCCATTAATGTACGCATTAAACCCTACCTGTCCCAAGTGGTCTCGAACGGTACTCATATTTATTGCTATTATCATTACGGTTTTAGGGTTTGAATGGATGATGAAGGGTCTTCTTTCAGTCTTCTTCTCTTTCTCCTCCATAAATTTTAAAAGCATTTATGTTGAAGGATTTTGCGAGTTATATACATGAAGTTTATACCCTCATTACTATACATGTTGTAAGACTACGAACATACGGAAGAGTCTTTGGTTGTTTTGCTTTAACCATTAATTCAGTTTGACTTTACCAATTCTGGGACATAGGCACAACAAGATCGGGCAGATAATATCATACTTAGAGCCGAGAATGAGACTCTCAAGAGTGAGAACTATCGGTTACAAGCTGCACTGCGTAACGTTATGTGTCCCAATTGTGGTGGCCAATGCATAATGGGTGCTGAACTGGGTTTGGATGAACACCAACTTCGCATGGAAAATGCCCGGTTAAGAGAAGAGGTATACTTGTTAAGTTATTACCATTAGAAGTTATACTATTTTGATTAATTAGTAATGCACATAGAAATTAAACTCTAAAAGAGGTTTTGCGTTACTCTTAATTAAATTAAGTTATGTAAACTTCAACTTTACATTTACAATTAATCTGAACGTTGATTTTGCAGTTAGAACGCGTGTGTTGCCTGACTTCAAGGTATACTGGGCGTTCGTTACAAACAATGGCAGCAGGTCCTACTATCATGGCCCCTTCATTGGATTTGGATATGAACATATATCCTAGGCACTTTTCGGATCCTGTTGCTCCTTGCACAGAAATGATTCCTGTGCCAATGCTGCCTCCCGAAGCTTCACCATTTGCTGAGGGTGGAGGAGTCTTGATGGAGGAAGAGAAGTCTCCGGCCTTGGAGCTCGCGGCTTCTTCCATGGCAGAACTTGTGAAGATGTGTCAGACAAACGAGCCACTTTGGATCCGAAGCAGTGAGGGTGAAAGGGAAATGTTGAATTTTGAAGAGCACGCAAGGATATTTCCTTGGCCACAGAATCTCAAGCACCAAAGTGAACTGAGGACTGAAGCTAGCCGTGACACTTCCGTGGTTATAATGAACAGTGTCACTCTTGTGGATGCTTTCCTTGATGCTGTAAGTAATTTTTGGCACCCTTTTTCATTCTGAGTAAACCCTTTTCTTTCATCTGAAAAATGCAACTGTCATTCACTTTAATCTTTTTTTTAGGAACTTTTGCTTCATTTGTACAATGTTTCGCTCCATTTTTAGTAGTATTATTTTTTTCTCCATCACTCTTTACAAATACAAGTTTTCATCTGTAAAATATCATTTACCTTAATGTCTTTCAACTGTACACTTTTAGTAACAACAAAAGGTCGAAGTAAATGGAATTTTTGTAACATTTTACAAAGTCTGAATTTTAAGTTTTGTCAAGTTAAAACCTTAACTGTAATGAAAGCTCTTTCTTTTCCTTTCGCCCTTCTAATTGGATTTCTGTCCTTTAGCAAAAATGGATGGAATTGTTTCCTACAATCGTGTCTCGAGCAAAAACTGTCCAAATCATATCTTCTGGTGCTTCTGGTCATGCAAGCGGGACTCTTCAGCTGGTAAGCGTCACGTTGCTTGCAAATATTGAATTGCTACGTCATATAATTTAGCTAGATTATTGATATATTGCTTGTATTGTTCTAGATGTACGCAGAATTTGAAGTTCTTTCTCCTTTGGTGTCCACTCGCGAGACTCATTTTCTTCGTTACTGTCAACAAAATGCTGAGGAGGGAACCTGGGCCATTGTTGATTTTCCTGTTGACAGCTTTCACCAAAATCTTCACCCTTCTTATCCCAGATACTGCAGGAGATCCTCTGGCTGCGTGATTCAAGATATGCCAAATGGGTATTCAAGGGTAAGTCCTAGCCCCATTGCTGCTTCTAATTATTTCATTGCAGCATTTTCTGGTGTCTATGCATGTCTAATTTCATCGTTATGCTTCGATTATGTGCATTTATATATGTAGGTAACATGGGTTGAGCATGCAAAAGTAGAAGAGAAACCTGTTCATCAGATATTCAGCAACTATGTGTACAGTGGAATGGCATTCGGAGCACAGCGTTGGTTAGGAGTTTTGCAGAGACAGTGCGAGAGGGTCGCCAGCCTCATGGCCAGAAACATATCAGATCTTGGAGGTTCTCAAAATCTTATCTCTCTCTAGTCTTAATTGCATTAGTTTCAACAAGTTATTTTTAATTCAATAATTAACAAGGAGATGTAGATATGAAACACCTAAAAGTTGGCTAGGGAAAGCACACAAACAAATATAACTAATGATTCATGAAATTTCCTAGAGCTTATGTAGCTTCTATATTTCTGTCTCTTCTATCTATTTAGATATAGATCACTACAATGTGCCCATTAATAATTTTTCAACAATTATATATATGATATTAACTTGTGACACATATGTTGTGGTACAATATTGCAGTGATACCTTCGCCAGAAGCGCGAAAGAACTTGATGAAACTGGCCCAAAGAATGATAAAAACGTTTGGCCTTAACATGAGTACCTCTGGTGGTCAATCGTGGACAGCCATATCAGATTCTCCTGAAGACACAGTCAGAATCACAACTAGGAAAGTCACGGAGCCTGGCCAACCAAATGGTGTGATTCTGAGTGCTGTTTCAACCACTTGGTTGCCCTATTCTCACACCAAGGTCTTTGATCTCCTCAGGGACGAACGCCACAGATCTCAGGTAGTGCAAACCCCTCTTTCATCACTTGCAATTCAATTTCAACTCTTAATCCATTGCATTTTTTTGGCAGATGGATGCTCTTTCCAACGGGAACTCACTGAATGAAGTGGCTCATATTGCAAATGGCTCACATCCAGGAAACTGCATTTCACTTCTTCGAATAAATGTAAGATCATTTGCCAAATAAAACATTGATCTAGGATACATACATATCACCTTTTCCCTGTCCCTTTCTTGTCTCTCCCTAATAGATAACTATACCCGAAATAATCTAGTTATAATACAAGTTTAAGGTTTTCTATTCTAATTCGTAGGTTATTGTTACACATATGCAGGTAGCAAGCAACTCATCCCAGAACGTAGAGTTAATGCTGCAAGAGAGTTGCACCGACCAGTCTGGAAGCTTGGTAGTGTACACCACCATTGATGTGGATTCCATCCAGCTAGCCATGAGTGGCGAGGACCCTTCTTGCATTGCCCTTCTCCCCCAAGGCTTCATGATAGTGCCAATGCTATCATCACCCAACGTTGACACACCCATCAACGCTAACTCCTCAGAGCCTCCATTTCTCACCTCAGGTTGCCTCCTAACCATGGGGCTGCAAGTTCTCGCCAGCACAATCCCTTCTGCAAAGGTCAATCTCTCGAGTGTCACGGCCATCAACAACCACCTCTGCAACACCTTGCACCAAATTGAAGCTGCTCTTTCTAGCAGCAACGAGAATGGCACCAATTTCCTTTGCACTGAACCCACCGCTTGTGCACCTCCCAAGCAGTGAAGTGAAAAGTCACAAATATGGTTCCTTTACCCTAGTTTTGTTTACCCTTTTGGATTTACGAGCTTGTAGTTGTAGCCAGAGGAACTACCAAGAGGAGAAGAATGAGGTTGGGGGAAGCAAGAACAAGGGTAAGAGTGGTTTAAAATAAAAATGGATTTGAGTGGGGATTATTAGGTTAATTAGGGAAGCGTGTTAGACATGTTAAGGTGTGATTAATGGATGTGTGTAAGAATTGTGAAACAATGTGGAATGGCATGAACTAATGTGTGTGAGGGTAGAAGAGGGACTGAGGGAGTCAAGAGCGCACCAGATAGTACCTTGTTTCTTTGTAGTGTGGCCATGGCCTCACCACTGAGTAAGGGTGCTGTGGTTCGGGAATTGACTCTTGTTTCTATGTCAGCCTCTATTCTGTTTATTTTGATGCTTATCATCATTCAACTTCACTTCATTCACTTGTTTATCTTTTCTCTCCTTTTCATCTTCTGTTTCTCATGAACACCTTGTTCTTATTACTTTATATATGGTTCAAGCAGTCATTTAGGTTTGCTACCTTCATTATTTTTTAGAAAACATTTTTAATATTAAACTAATAAACACCTATAAAATGTATGATTGAATTTATATAGTCATTATTATGTTTTAAATATGATTTTAATGTGAATATAAATGTAAATAAAAAAAGTATATTTATTACTTTATTAATAATATGAGTGAAGTGATTTTTTTTTTTTAATTTGAGTCCTTAGTTTCTCTCATCTATTATTAAGTTTAAGACTAATCTTGCTTATGATGATAATGTGATTATGTTAACTTTATAAATTTTCTTACACGGTGAAGATTGAATATAAATTCTGTGCTACTTGGATCATACTCATAATTTGTGAATTTCATCTCAGAAGACATTAGGAAGTATGAGTAAAATTTTCTTATAATTAAATCATTCAATTTTTTTCATATAAAAGTTCATTAATTATATTTTAGGATTTAATTTTCAATTATCTTTTTATTTAAGTTTTATTTAATATGTTATTTTTAAATGAAAAAGGTGGATGTCTATTTTAAATAAGACGTGTGTCTGTCATTTAACACAACCTGAGGAAGATAAATATTGTTTTTCCACAAATAATTAATATAAACTTAATTTTAAAAACACAAAATAATTAGTAACTATTTTTCTCTCTAAATTAGTCGACCCTTGAAAAGGAGTGAATGGATTAGTACACGGGGTTTGAAATTCATTTCATTTTTTTTAAATAAAAGTTGTGGTGTGTTTAACACCCTGGTTCTAGGTAGGAGTTGATTAATGAACATATAGGTGTTGGTTACATTGGAAATTGAAGTGTTTAACCACATAATTGTGTTAATTGTGTTGAAACTTGAGTTGGGAACATTTGACCTAATAATCCTTTGAATTCAATAAACAGTTGGGTCATACTAAAAGTATTAAATATGAAAAAGACCTATAATTACTCTTCTCTTTTATCCCCTTTTTATTTATTTATTTTTTGTTCTTCTGTAAATCATCAGAATGCTTTACGTTGTAACTTTTTGTTGATTTATTTTGTTTTCAATTCCTTTGATAGTTGAACTTTTTTGTTCTGTAAATCATTAGAATTATTTTGTTTTCATCCTTTGATAGTTAAACTTCTTTGTTCTTCTGAAAACGTTGTTGGTTCCGTCACACCCTCTCTTGTAGAGAAGTGATCCATTTTTGTTTTAATTTGCTTTTTTAAATCAAAATCCTTTTATAAGTTATGAGTCCTTCATGCATACTAAATTAGACATTAGTTGCAATGAAGACAAAATAAATAAAGTTGTAATAAAAATAAAAGTGAAACTCCAAAAAGTTACTTTACCATGAAACTTTAATTCTCATTATATATATATATATATATAAACATCTTTGGATAGTTTGAGGTTTCAAATAAGTCAAATGATTAAACACAAGAGACTCCCACAAGAACTTATTAACAAAAACCTCTATTTTAAAAATTGAATCGAACTAACCTCTTAGATTGGAAAACCAATTAAATAATTGATTCAAATAATTATAAAACTCATTTGAAGAGAGGTGAAAGAATCGGAAAATCGATTTAAACCGAGTTATTACAAATATTAGTATTTCGTTATTTTTATTTCTTTTCTTAATCAATATAGAATATTTATTATTTTTATTCTATATATATAACTATAATTATTGATATATTGATGATTTTTCAATTTAAATGTGTTTTATTTTAAATTTTATAAAAAAAATCAAATGCTATTATATTATAAATTTATGCTTTATTTAGTATTTGTAAAGAATCATGTTTTAAAATAGTCACTTTTATAAAAGGGTTGAAGTACTCTTTAGTTCTTCTTATTAATTTATTTTTCTATTGATAAAAAATATATTATAATATTATTTAATTATTATAAATTTTTTTATTAATATCATTTTGATCCGATTTAATTATAGATAAACCATTCAAAATCTTAAATTAATGTTTTAACTCGTTCAATACCTAATCCAATATTTAAAACATTAATAAAAATAAAAGCCAATATTTTTCAACTCATGATATTGTGTATTGGTTTGATATATTGATGGAAAACGTGAGTATTAATATCGAGTTTGATAAAATAAAATATATCTATAATTAATGAAATTTTAAGAAATTATATTATTTTTTCATAGAGAAATAAAAGATACGATAAAAAAAAATATATAAAATACATGTTGTTCCAATATACCTAATTGTCTCATATCGTTTAGAGTCTAAACTAAGGTGTGTGTGTTTAAATACACATTTCTCTCTTAATCCTCCAAGGCGTAATATTAAAGATAAAACTAAGACGAAATTCAAAGTTTTAAAGCAAACAATACCACAAATACGATAATTAATTCTAATGATATGATGTCAACGAATTTGATATCGAAATACATATAAAATATTTAATAAATAATAAAAATGGAGGTATAAAATCAAAAGTCAAATAATAGTGAAAATAAATAATAAAAAACAAATGTTTAAAGAATACTGAAGGTATTAAAAAAATAAGAATTTTTTTTAAAAGGATAGCGTTAATAATAACAAACATGTTAAAAAAACAGATAAAGGTGACGTTTAGGAGTGTAAACAAAAAAGTGGCAATTTCTTTCTCCACCTCCAAATTTTTAAGTGAGAACTTACATATTTATACATATTTATGGATGTGCAGGACGAAATATATGGATGTGGCAAAAGAAATGCCGAAAAAAAAAACAATTTAGTTGTATAAACTTTCGTGTTTGTATACTTAAAATGGGTCGAGACTTTCATTTCTAACCCATTTTTTATTGATAGGGAATGACGACTTCTTCCAATGCGAGTGAGATTTTTTCGTGAAAAATAACTTTCAAAACGAGGAATTCCAGAAGCTATTTTCGAATTATACTTTTCAGAAGTCATTTTTTATAAAAACACCATTTTCGAAAAAGACAATTTTACAAGCTGGATCCGAAAATAATTTTCAAAATTGTCTATTCTGAAGGTTTAGAATTTTCAAAATACGTTATATACTAGATAATACAATGTGATAGGGATATGTTTAGAATTTTGTAAAAATATGGAGGTGCAGGATGAAGTTGTGGAGGTGCAGGAATAATGTGTCTGCTTAAATGCATCTTCACCCGTTTGTAAACTTTACTCCAATTGTATTAGTTTTTATTTTTTTATTTTTTTATTGTTCCCTAAAAATACTCTAGTTTGAAAATAGTACATTCTCTATGTTTTCAATGCTCATCGAACATACAATAATCTATCATTAAAAGGAGTTCATCTCTCCAAATCTTCAATGATATATATAACACATCAAACAAACCATGTGTGACAATGTTAATTTTTATAAGAAAACGTTATTGCCTAGATTCTTAGCTTAGGACAAGAGTAGAGAACGAGAGTAAAAAGCCTGTGGTGCTACCAAATAGGCTGGCCCAGGAAGATTTCATAATTATAAAAAGAATAGAGGATTTCTTTTTGTATCTCCATAATTTCCTTCTGCATTATAAATATGAAAAAATAATTTGGTTTATGAAAAAATAATTCTTAAATTATATGATCTATAAGTATTTTTTGCATGAATTTTTTTTTCTGCGTTATACAATTCGAAAGTTTAAAAGTAACTTTTTGATGATACAATTTAAAAGTTTTTTTCATTAAAAAATATTTATAGATTGCATAATTAAGAAGTAAAAAAATAATTTCAGATTGCATAATTTAAAAGTTATTTTTTATAAAAAATATTCCAAAATAAAAAATATATAAGTCATTTTTTATTTTCGAATTATGCATTTCAAAAATTATTTTTTACATTAAAATATAGTTTTTGAATTATAAATTCTGGAAATTATATTTTTATAAAAGAAAAGTTTTTTGGATTATGTAATTTAACAATCTACCGAATTGCATAATTGATAAATTTTTTGACTTCCGAGTTATGTAATCAGAAAAGTATCTTCGGATTACATAATCCGGAAGTGTCTTTCGAATTATGCATTATACAAACTAGAAGTTTTATTTTTATTCAAAAAAATATTCCAATCTAAAAGTGTCTTCCAATTTGTATAGTGTGGAACACAACACAAGATAAGGGTGGAGTTTGTTCTTGTAACCATCCATACGGGTGCACATGGAAATTACGAGCGTACAGAAAGAAATGGCAAAAAGATATGAGCAGTGAACTTGGGCCATCAATTCAATCTTATGTTTCGGCGCAGCCCATTAGATCTTGAAATCAAGACTGCTTATTCTTCCACCTCGAAGTCTTTCTTCAGGCACTCTCATAATTTTTAAAATTGTCTAAATTATCCTTAAAATAATAATATAAAGACAAAAATGTCCTTATATCTCCAATTCCAAAAATTATTATTTCGGAACAGGATGTTTCATAATCCAAAAAATCTGTTCCGAAATGCATTGTTTCGGAACTATATATTAACTTTCAAAACAAGTCATTCCAGAATAGGTTCTTTGAATTATAGAACATCCTGTTTCGGAATAATAATACATTGGAAATTTATTCTAGAACAACTAATTCTGAAACATTGGCTTATAAAATGTCCAAGTTTCGAAACGAATTATTCTGTAACATATTCTCACCCCCTAAATTCATTTCGGAATACTTATATTGACTTATAGAATGTTCAATTCCGGAACTTAATCAACGCATTTTAGAATAAGTTGTCTCATAATATATTCTCATCTCCAAATACACATTCCGAAACTGAAATGGCAGTGTTGGAATTTTTGAAAATTTTGGAGGTGTCATGAGAAGACTCGGAGGTGCAGGAAGAAGCCGTCTGAAACCAATTCAAACCTTATTCTCAGGTACAAAAAGATTGAGGCCCACCGTCCCTGCGAGCTGGTACTTTTTCTTTCTAAATCTATTTGTTTAATTATTTAGTTTTCTTTTTGTCTTTGGTTCTGTTTTCCTCTTTTTTTGCCATCAATTTTATTCTTCCTACTTCTTCCTCCGACCATTGATTATAGTCTAAAAGGCTAATGCCATAATCATTGTCGGTGCCCATCAAACCAATTTCCAAGCATGCTTTACGACCAAGAGTCCAAACGGCCAAGCCACTCAACATTCTACACCTTTTTTCCTCTTCTTTCTGTTCACTTCTGTTTTTCTTCAAATTACATCCTCATTAGTAACAAGTAATTTAGCATAAGATTAAGGTTTTAAGAAGTTAATAACACATTGTATATGATAAAATTCATTTGGGGTTCAAAATAATCTCTAGTTGACAAGTTTTTCTTTTTCTAATTGATGTCAATTAATACACTCTCCTCCAATTTATAACAATAGTTGCTCACTAACTTTGAGGCCCTTAATAGTGTAGAAAAAACATAATGAAATGGCCTAGAAGTTTGAGGCAACTAAAATCTTTTAGCTTTAAAGAGGAAAGAAAGGAGAGAGCAAAAGGCATAACTTGAGATTTGACCAAGATTCTACATGTGTTGCATGCTTAAGCATGCCATGCACTATGCAGCACTACTTGTTAAAGCAAGAAGAAAGATGGAGGAGACAATTGAAGCTAAACCTCAAACAATGACCTCAAAAGCATAAGATTCGTTGAATGAAATGAGTATCTGTCGTTTAGGCAATAGCCAACCAAAACACTCATAACTAAGACCAGATTTTGAGAAATAGTCGTTTTGATTTTGACCCATTCAACCCAAAAATAAATAAAGATGATCCAAGTCCAAGTCATGGTCTTTGCCTAACATCAACACACAACACCATCAACTTGGTCAAGGTTTCAAGCATGTCAGCGTTTTGGCCATTTTTACTTTGAACCAATCTCTTAAAGAAGGTCCTAGACATTCATTCTTAAAGGCATAGTTGGTGTTACACACAAAACATAAAAAAGGGACAAGTGGCCAAATGATTGAGCCCATTTAGAAACCTGTCTCTCCATTTTTTACACCATGTTCATATTTTAAAACCTTTGCTAACTTGTGAGGAAATTTCCTTTCATACTGCACCAAACCTTGGCTAATTTCCACGGTTTCTATCTTTTCAAATTCAAATTTTGTTTTATTTTATATTATCTACTAGTTCAGGGCACGTATTCCGATGTAAAAGTAATTGAAATTTATTATGGGAATAATAGCGCTTTGAAAGGTACAAGAGACTAAGAATTTTATTTGTTCTATTTTGTGCTGGAAAGTGAATACAGATGAATTAAATTAAGCTCCTAGTAGTAGGTAACGAATATTCTAATCATCAAGGATCTATTAGTTTAGAATTTAAGTGATTATGCACGTGAAGACCCCAAAATGATTTTATACGTCTAAATTTTTTACCCGATTCGTATATAACCAGTGTTTCCGTATGTTTAATTTTCAAATTTCTAAATAAGCTGGTCCCATATGAAGTTCGCCTAAAAAATTAATTATCCAAAAAGAGTGTTACCCACATTCTTTTTAACATATCAATTTTGTTATTAGTTAAAAAACTTATTAAATGCTATAAAGATGAAACTTATAATCAATAAATTTCAAAATTTTGGACAAAAACATAAATAGCATGTCTAAACAAAGTGTAATTTTGATGTTTCTTAACCAATTAAATAAAGTGTATTTACTATGTCAAGTAGAATTTACAAATAATTCATAAAGAAAAGTTTTGTTTTTTTTGTTATATACCGAAAATAAATTAATTTTACCTCTAAGTAATATAAGATCTTTAATAACGTTAAGATAACAAGTATGAGTGAATATGTTAGAAACCCTAAATAAATTAGAAATAAGATTAATATATCCAATATATAAGTGGGTTGTCCGATCTTATATCACACTTTTTTGCATTATATACTAGAGACTGAAGAGTGTAAATCTCAAATGTCAAATATTCTGATGTTACATTTTTTAATTATAAAATTGAAAAAAAAAAAAAAAAAAAAAAAAAAAAAAAAAA
>Ga0209489_108217_pt1 | contig 14544 bp, 7 predicted proteins | sample SiratrowhiteBW_FD_187527 | JGI IMG/M metagenome (GOLD analysis project Ga0209489, IMG submission 187527) | Root nodule microbial communities of legume samples collected from California, USA - Siratro white BW (SPAdes) (version 2) | ecosystem: Host-associated > Plants > Roots > Nodule | place: USA... | reverse complement strand
ATAACTAAAGTGATACAATGTTTCCCTTTGCATAATTTTACTTGATATTCTAAATATTGTCTTCAACTATTTTATGTCTTTGCTTAACAACATTAAATTTTCTTGTAATTATTTTTTTTTTCACAAACAAAGTAAAAAAAAAAAAAACAACAAAAGAATCAAAATGCATAAAGTCTAAGTATCATTCATGTTTAAAACCCAACATTGTAATAGATAAACACTGTAAGTTACCTTGCACTTTTATCCTCTATTTCGCGAGCAAGAGATGTCAACTTATGTAAGTCAAGTTTTTTATTATCTCTGCAAATGTGAAAAAAATGGTAAAAAAAAGGCAAATATTTAATATGAACATAAAGTAAATCATAAATAACATTATCAGTAACATTACGCATGACGTAAAAGCTCAGACAAGATCCTTTCAACATCTGCCAGATATGTTTCTATCAACTGCACAACATAATTTGGTTCCCCAATGCGTTTCAAAGCTATGATCACATTGAATTGATCATTCACTACGCCCTGCATGCAATAACAATATGAAACACGTAAAATATCTCAACAGTAGTTTTTCACAATATTACCCTCAACCAAATATCACATTCATGTAAAGTTAGGGTTATAGGAGAAAAATTTACTTAAAAAATCTCATGTAAAAAGATCCTTTAAATAATATAAAATTGGAGAAAATTAATGTTTTGTTTAGTTTTGGAGAAATAAACAGAGAAGAAAAAAATTGAGAAAAAGTAAAAACCTGATTAAGGTTTAGTGGTTTGGTAGAGAAGAAATATGTGAGAAATGAAGACAAAGTATTTTCAAAATTGTATCATTTGATTGAAAATAAAAAATAAAAATGTAAGAAATAGTATAGGATTCATAAGGGTTATTTTCACTCTACTAAACACAAAGTCAATTCTCCCCCTCTTCATTTTTTTCTCTCTAATGTACCAAACACACTCCAAAATAATAGTTTTTTTTTTCTATAGATTTAGACTTGTATAAAAATCATCAATTTGAATGATTTCTATAGAATTTCTGTACTAGATATTATTTTGTTCTGTCTAGAGAAAAAACAAATTGAAATTGTTCAAAGGAAATACATTCAAGCACAATTTGAATCCTGAGATAATGGTATAAATTGATATATCACTCGATTTGCAAGGATCTGTGATCAAGTTATCCTAACACAAGAAAATAAAGAAATAAAGGCAAAATTTTTAAGAGATTGAGAATCCTAGACAAATCACCAACAAATAGCTAAATGCATGTGGAAAATAAATTAATTTGGAATAGAATTTTCTTGCCTCATCAAACAAGGATTTGGTGTATCCTTGCAAAAGTCCTCTGAGAATTCGTAGAGACATTTCTTTCTTTCTTTCAGAATAATATCTCTTCTGGGGATGCAAATGACTCAGAAAAATTGATGCTTTAGATGAAATAGACCATCTTGCTTGAAAGGTGCTACTTTTCATTTCACAACCCAATTGCATACAGACAAAAAAGAACGTTGCAAAGTAAATGAGCTAAACGAGTACAGATTGAAATTATCTGTCAGTTACCTTAAACTCAGCATGAAAATATGTAAAAAAGTTGCAGGTTGTAGGGGACAGTTTCATTTCATTTTCTTCTTCAAAATGCATTTACTCAAGGAATTGTTAATTTATTTCTGGGGAAATGAATGAATATATTTGGTATAAGCTTTGAAAATATTTGTGGGATAAAATGGAAAAATATAGAAAAATATTAAATACTAACCAAAAAAGATTTTAAAATTACCAAAACTAACATTTATAATCATTAAAATAGTTTTGGTCAATGCATTCATTAAATTTTGAAAAATATTAAATTATAAACAGGAAATGTATTCAATTTTTTTTTCAGAATACCGTTTAGAGTCTTTTGAAAATATACCTAATACGTTTAATGTTAAAGGTATTTAATGAAATAGTAACTAAAACATGTATCACAAGTATAAGCACTTTTATGATAAAAAAAAAGAAGAAAACTGTAGTAACTGTTAAGGGTATGGACCTTTTTTGTCACATGCATCACAATTTCCTTGATGTTCAAAATAGTTATACTTCAAAAAGGAATCGCATGATAAATCATAGGTGGACTTAATTGGTTCATTTGTTAAACAATATATATCCATGAATTAACTGGTGGAGATTTTCGTAAATTCAACATTTTAATCCAAATATTTTGATTCTCCCTATTTAAATATTGTTATATTATATTTCTTTAATTGGTTTTTTCCGAAAGAGTTTTTCCTTTTTATAAAATTAAGATTTTTGAATATATTTTCTTATTATTATTTTTTTCATTCCTTGCAATAACCTAAGATTGAAAATCAAATTTTGAAAGTGAAAGAATAAGAAGGTATTGTAGATTTCAAATTTTAACTTTGTAGTAATTGGAGATCTCTCTTATAAGTTTTAGTAATGAAAAAAAAAAACTTTTTAAGTTATTGCACCTATCCAATATGGGATTTTTTTTTTTTTTTATCAACAAACAATAAAGTTGAAGGATGCTCCAATTCTTATACCTAACATAAGAAAATGATAAACACTTCTACATTTATTACTTACATCTTGGTTGTCCGGGTAAACCCTTGTAAAAACTAAATCCAACAATCTCTATTAAATTTTAGGAAATTACAAATAATGTAAGAATTTATTAAGAAACCATTCATATAATAAGAAAATTCATTGAATAAATAACAATTGAGTTATCTCAAATGATTTAATTGATTAGAAAGACTTAAAAGACACAAAATAATTACATTATAACTTAAAATATAGATTCTCATTCTTTATTTTATTTGTATATATATAATATTAAAAATAATATCTAATAATAATAATAAATGATTAAATTTATCATATATTTTATGATTATTTATTATTTTATGTTAAAATATTCTTTTATGAAAAATATATTTTTCTTACACTTTTATAAAAAAATTATAATTTCGTGAAATTATAAAATTTAGGATATTTATATAATAATTTTAATTTTTTATAGGAAAATATAATTTTTTATATTTAAAAATATTTTTTTTAATTTTTCTTTAAATTTATAGTTAATATGATATTTTAAAAAATAATAGTTTTTAAAAAATAGATAAAAAAGATAAATATTAATTTATTAAAAGTATACAAAAAATAAATATTATTTATTAAGAGGATAAAGATATGAATTTAAGACTAAAAAATGTAAATAATATTTTATTAAAAATATAAAAAAGAAATATTTATTTTAAAACTAGAGATAATATATCACAGTAAAGAAGTTAAATACGAATATAATTTAACATAACATTGTAAAGGAGTTAAAGTGTAATTTTTCTTATAAATAAAGCATCTACTTTTCAATAAATATTTTAAGAAATTAAAAAAATTCGAAATGACCTGCAACCCATATCCATGTATGGGCCGAAGACAAGCCCATGGGTTCAGGGCCCGATAGTGAGTAACTGCCATCTCTTTGGATGGAATGAACCCAAGAAAAAACCGCCATCTAGGGTTTTAAACTAAACCCTGCAACTGCAACTCCTTAGACCAATTTCTCAGTCTCGCTCTTCAATGGAGAATCCAAAGAAGAAGAGGAAAACCGGTCAAAATCCTGAGGCAAAGTTCCAATTCGAGCTAAACTCATGTTCCAAGGCCAAGGACCTACGTGGCGCAATATCCCTCTATGACGACGCCGTTTTGAACAACACGCGCCTCAACCAACACCACTTCAATGCCCTCCTCTACCTCTGCTCCAATTCCGTCGCCGACAACTCGCTCAAATCCACCGCACTCGATTACGGTTTCCGCGCCTTCCGCCACATGTCCGCCGTCGGCGTCGTTCCCAACGAAGCCTCCATCACCGCCGTCGCGCGCCTCGCGGCGGCCAAGGGCGACGCCGATTATGCCTTCGAGTTGGTGAAGAGCATGGGCCAGTACAACAACGCTTCCCCGAGGCTGCGAACCTATGATCCCGCGTTGTTCTGTTTCTGTGAAATGCTTAACGCGGATAAGGCCTACGAGGTGGAGGAGCACATGAACGGCGTGGGGGTGAGTTTGGAGGAGGCGGAACTCGCCGCGCTTTTGAAGGTGAGTGCGCGGAGTGGTAGAGCGGACAAGGTGTATGAGTATTTGCATAAGCTCAGGAGCTGCGTGAGGTGTGTTAGTGAGTCCACGGCGGCGGTTATTGAGGGGTGGTTTCGTGGTGCCAAGGCCTCGGAGGTTGGTGAGGTGGAATTTGATGTGGGGCGGGTCAAAGAGGGGGTTTTGCGGAATGGGGGAGGGTGGCATGGTCAGGGATGGGTTGGAAAAGGGGATTGGGTTGTCAGCCGAACGAGTGTTGGTGCTGATGGACATTGTTGTAGTTGTGGGGAGCAATTGGTTTGTGTTGATATTGATGATGCGGAGACGGAGAAGTTTGCAGGGTCTGTTGCTGGCTTGGCCATGGAACGAGAGGTCAAGGCCAATTTTAGTGAATTTCAGGTGTTGTTGATCTCTCCATTCATTACAATGCAATACAGTTTTAGATAAGATGAATGATGATATATTATTGTTGAGTTTAATTTCTGTGCTACGTCTGAATCAATCAGGAATATGACTTTTAAGGTAGTTATTGTTAAAGTCGACAAACTTAATATGCATGACAATTTGTCATTGGATTACTACCGTAAAAGAACCCTTGCAATGTTGATGCATGCATTATTTACTCTTGATGCTCGGTTTTGATACTTCTCATTGATCCTTACAGGCCTGGCTTGAAAAACATGACTCTTATGAAGCTATAGTGGATGGAGCAAATGTTGGGCTCTACCAACAAAATTTTGCTGATGGTGGATTTAGCATTTCTCAGGTTGTATGACTAAGTTATAGAGTTCCTTTAACTTTACTCTCTGAACAAGTTATTTAAGTGTTTTTGCTCTTGCATGATTGCTTTTGCAGCTAATTGTGTTTGTATTGTTGATTTTGTAATAGTGCAGCTTGATGATGTTGTGAAAGAACTGTACAATCGGAGTGGGAAGAAATGGCCTCTCGTTGTGCTGCACAACAAGCGTCTAAGAGGGCTGATGGAAAATCCTTCCAGTAGGAAACTGGTGGAGGAGTGGATGAATAATGGTGCACTGTATACAACTCCAAATGGATCCAATGATGATTGGTAAATTTCCAAATAAATGTCTTAAGTATTGCATTTGTTTTTCACTTTTAATCTTAGGACAGTAATATTGTTTCTTGGTCTATTTGACTGTTTCTTTAACTTACATTCAGAAATGATTATTTATTATTTGGTCTTAAAAAAATATTCAGTTTCTCTTGGGCCCTCATAATTTTTTTTTTTCAACTGTCCTTACGTTATTTTTTGGCATTCAGTTTTGTGTGTAGCATTTATTTTTATGTTTGTCCAAGACTCTAAATTAAAACATGCATCAGTTTTAGAACTTGAATTTATCATGTCATCTATGCAATATATATAATTTTGTGTGGGACTTAATTCACATTCGATGTCCCATATATGATGCTTTTCTGCATTAGATAGCTGAAGCCCTTGGTGAGACTACAGTGGACAGAGACTTGAATAACCAAGAAGGTCTCAACGAAAGCTAATTTTTTTCAGGACTAAAATGTAAATGGTGGTAACTTTTTGAGGTTCAAATATTTAATAGTTAATTTAGTCAAAACTGTTTGTTGTGTTTTTCATGAATATGTTATAATATTTTTTTATGTTTGGCACTGATTCATATATATTTTTAAAATTTAGTTTGAACCTGTTAATTTAATCACTGATTGACTTACATATTAATCCTTTGGATTTCAGGTATTGGCTCTTTGCTGCAGTAAAGCTTAGGTGCTTGCTTGTGACAAATGATGAAATGCGAGATCACATATTTGAACTCATAGGAAGCAACTTTTTTAACCAGTGGAAAGAAAGACATCAGGTAAGTTATTTATTTTTCTGGCTTTGCTTACTTTAGCAATATGAGTGAGTTGTTGGCTGTTCACAATTTAAGCTGGGTCTTCTGTGGGAACCTTTACCTCTAAACAAGTTTTCAAAATGTATTATGAGTCATGTTTGGTCACTTTTTTGAAATTGATACTTAAGACTGAAAATATGATAAAAAGAGGTAAAGAGATTGATTATCTCTCAGCTGCTCTTTGTTATTTATGGAAGAAAATTACATGGGGAACATCAAAAGGTACAAGAACTTTACACAGCAAGACATACCAGATCTGATGGTGGTAGGAGGAAAAGGTGGCTTACGACCAGTGTTATCAAACACAAGATAACGGAGATGCATATGAATATTTTAAAAAAATACAGAAATATTTTAAAAAAACACATGATGGGTTATGGCAGAAACATTGTGGTAAAAAAAATACAATATATGCATATGAATATTTTAAAAAAATACAGAAATATAATTGTAAAGCAAAAATAATGAAAGAGACAATCATAATTAATAACAATATTATGTCTAGAAATTCAAATAACAATAATATCAAATCAAACAAGTTAAAAAATAACAAGAAAATATAATATAAATGTCTTAAATTTCTAATTATCCGCCTCTTCAATCCCAACATAATTCTCTTTCATATTATTCAATGGGGCATATGTCTCCTCTTTCCCTTCAGAGAAACTCTTGTCAAAATTAAGTAATTTTTCAAACTCAGAATAAGAGTTATCATGTAATGTATTTTCAACCTCAATTTGAATCTTCTCTTTATCCCCTCCTTGTTGAGATTGAAGTTGCACGTTTTAGAAGCTTGAGAAGATTCAATAACAATACTACTACTTGATGGTTGATTACTTTTACAGATTGCTTATCTCCTTGTATAAGTTATTGGTTCTCCAACACCTGAAGCTTCATAGACAGTTGCCCAATTAAGAGTGGAATCATTATCGAAAACCAACTCATTTCCCCCTCTTCATTATCATCATTTACTTGTTTCACTAGCCACTCATCAATGTCATTCAGTACGATAGGGTCTATTTCATCCTTAATATTGTATCTTGCTTTGGTTATACTTTATGTAAACTAAATCATGTAACCTTTTGTGCTCCAACCTATTTTTTTTTTCTTTTTGAATGAATCTGCATTATGAATAAGCAAAATGTGAATTAATTTCTTTTTACATTATACAAAAGAAGATAATAATGAAATGAGTCATGTCATGAAATAATTATTATTACTTAAAATCTTGATTGCTAATTTTTGTAAATTATTTGGTTTACATAAAGTATAACCAATAACTTGCTCAAAGATACAATATTAGGAATGAAATGGATCCTATTTTACTAAATGACATTGATGAGTGTAATGAGTGGTTAGTGGGACAAGTAGATGATGACAATGAAGGGGGATGAAATGAGTTGGTTTTTGATGATGATTCCACTCTTAATTGGGCAACCGTCTATTAAGCTTTACGGGTTGGAGAACCAATAACTTATACAAAGAGACAAGCAATCGGTAAGAGAAATCAACCATCAAATGGTGGTATTGTTATTGGACCGTCCCAAGCTTCTAAAAGGGGCAACTTCAATCTCAAGGGGCAAAGAGAAGATTTGAATTGGGGTTGAGAATGAATTGCAAGATAGCTCTAATTTCGTGTTTGAAAAATTACTTATCTTTGACAATAGTTTATCTGAAGGGGAAGAGGAGGAATATCCCCCATTGGATAATATGGAAGAGAATTGTGTTGGCATTGAAGAAGAGTTGGATAATTAGAAATTTAATACATTTATATTATGTTTTGTCGTTATTTTTGAACTTGAAATTTGTGGTGTTTCAATTTGATATTATTGTTATTTGAAATTCTAGACATAATATTTTTATTAGTCTCTTTCATTATTTTTGCATCATATTTATATTTCTATATTTTTTCAAACATTTATATGTATATATTGTAACTTTTCTTCTGCAATGCTTCTGCCATAACCTGTTATGGTTTTCGTTATAAACGATTTTTAGGTTCCTCAATATTTTCCGATATCAATAAAATACCGATTTAATACTAAAAATATGATAAAAGGAGCTTAAGAGATTGATTATCTTGCAGTTGATCTTTGTTATTTATAGAAGAAAATTACATCAAGAACACCAAAAGAAACAAAAATTTAATGCTAATAAGTAAACAACTCGTAGCACCTTTCCAAGACAAACTTGCAACGTATATCTAATACCTATTCTAACATCAATCCCTCCTAACATTAGTTCAGGAGATTTTTCATTTGGATATTATGATTTTGAGTTCACTAAATTTTGTTGTACCCATTTTATGCGGGATTGGGTCTTTCCGTGAAGGGTGTGTTGACATAGGAGTAGTTGATGCCGGTTGGAGCCGTTAAGGTTCATCTGTACATAGTCCAAAATGTGATATGTAGGTCGTTCAAGATTTATATGGCTTACCCTTGTTTTTTTTTTACAATAACTTGTTTTCTTTGTGGACAGGTTCACTACACTTTTATTAAAGGAAACCTAAAGCTTCAGATGCCTCCATCATATTCGTTGGTTATCCAGGTAATGCTTGGACTAGCCACTCTACTGTTCCTGCTGGGATGCGCTTGTATGTGTGTTCTGTGTGACAACTTAGTAATTTTGATCTTTTGGTATTTGATGGGAAATGGTAGGAAGTTAGGACTTAGGGATGCAATATTGAGGACTGAGAGTAAAGGGATTCTATTGTGTTTAGTCACTGTAAGCTTCAAAACATAAATGGATCACAGATGAAGGAAAACATAAATGTAAAAGGGGCTAGGCTACTATACTTTTCTGGAGCAAAGCTCCTGCAGAGAATACACCTATACTGCAATGCCCTTTGCTTTAGATGAAAAAGAGAATAGTCAAATCCCACCTCTCTCCTTTAACAAACCTCGCCTAAATAATTAATTTAACTCTTCTATGCCTTCTGGACGGGACTCAGTAACTAATTCCCACTGCCACCTTAATCATTTTCATTGGTGTTCCAGTGTATATCTTCCTACCATTTGGCATGAGACACAATTGGTATTCTCATGTCTTGTATTCTGGTGTTTAACAGGAGATTTGGTTGTCATTTATTAAAGTGATGCTTGAGTATATTCTTGAACTATTTTTTACCTCTAATGTTCATATAAGTTGTAAAAGCAACTTTAATCTCTGTCCTTCAGGCAGCAGGGTCAGATGCTTTTGTATGACAGTTGTATGTGTTTCCTACAATTGGTGTGGATGCAGAGAAGTTATTCTTATTTAGTTTGAACTCCAAAATATTGGCATTTTGTGAAAATAGTAATGCTTAATATATATTTTGTTTGCATTTTTGTTTGTTCATTTCTTAAGCATGGTATGTTTTCATTGTATTTGGGTATTTATTATTGATAAGAAGAGGGGTAACGCTGGATTATACTAATGGTGCTTGCTCTGACATCCGAGTAAGATACACACGATTTATTTACTAGGGTATGGCTTGACCTTATATGCTTCGGACGCCCTTTCGTCTACCCAAGGAATATCAAGATCCCTGAGCAGGAGTTGTAAACAAACCCATAGGTACCTTGGATAGCATAGATATGGCTTAAGCAAAGCATAGATACCTTGGATGCTCTTTCTTTCTACCCAAATGACAAATGTGTGTGGGATGTGACACCCTTCCCCAAACCCATAGGAATTTCAAGATGTCTGAGCACGATTCTTAACTCCTTTTTTATGAAGTGCTTGTTACCTCTTAATTAGTTTCATTTTACAAAAAATAGCGTAGAAACTGGTGAAGTTGTATGCAAATTGTATTTGGATATCTAATGATTGTTATTAGTGAAACCAAACAAGTTGTATGTAAGCTGAGCTTGCAAACATAAGAATCCTAAATACTTGAGCATGCCTCGTCAAATTCAGAACTCCTTTGTTTCTGGACTACTTTTTCTAAATGCTGTTCTTGAAATGTTGTGTTTCAGGAATCGGAAAAAGGTTATTGGCATGTACCTCTAGCCCCAGGCACAAGCGGTGAGTGTTCGAGATGTTGGCTCTGCATTACCCGGCCAAGTGTTCGTGATGCTGTCGCGACTATTTCTAATGGTATAAGTAGCAGCTTGGATTCCCAAGTCGATGAAAACAAGGCCACTCCCAAGTAGAAAGGAGAGGTTTCCTCCTTCATGATAAATCTTTCCATGGGCTGGCCCTTACTGCTTTGGGGATAATAGTGGCAGGATAAACGGCAGCAAACTGTCTCGTGGTTTTTGAGCTTCTGCAAATGATTTTAAGCTATTGAAAAAGGTAAAATTTCAACCCTCCACCAGCGGAATAAGGTTGTGCGGGGTTTTAGTCATGGTTCCAAAGAGTTGGTTAGTGGCTGAAACACCTGCTGCTGGACCGAACTCGATGAATAAGAATCATCTAGTTAAAATATGACGATAGTTGCTTTGTTGAAGAACTAAACGTTCAACAATTATACTTTAATTTTTTAATATTAAACTATGCTTACTAACTTAATTAGTATCAATCAATTTTCTTTTATTACTATTATTTGACTTTTTTGCCAAAGTAAATGTAAAGAAAATTACTTCATTTGGAAGCAAAAATTATGGATAGATGACTATTTCAGGACATACCTGATGTGTTTTTATGGAACAATGATAAGATCATACAGTCTAGAAGAGTTTTTCAACATTAAAAAAAAAATGAAAATTTGAAATTTATATTAAAAACGTAAATGTTATTAATTAATACAATAAGGTGTTCTTTGTCCATGGTTGGTGAGTAAGGCATATGTTTAATTTAAAATTGTCCACTTTTTACCATGTTTAATAATATATGCATTATCAGTATATATTTTGAAATTTCAAGAACGGAAACATAACTGTTAATATTATTTAAAAAACTTAAATGCACATATAAAATATTGACTTAATTCTTTAAATTAATTTATAACCTAAATTTTCAATTTTAATATTGAATCTTGTCACAATTAACGGAAAATATAAATTATTTTTAACTAACAATGTTTTATTAGAAATTCATATTTTTAAAAAATACTATAGAACTTTAAAAAAGTCATTATTACCAAAATAGCATCAAAATGATTTCAATAAAGTTGTTAAGCCAATTTAATATTTTATTCAACATACGTAGTAGAAATTATCCATATATATATATATTATATAATTAACCTAATAAATATATTTAAATTGTGAAAATATTTAACAGGTTATAAAATTTTACCAATTGTCATCGATATATTCATTAATTTTAATAAAATTACTAAGTTAATTTAATATATTATTAACTTTTCATGTATATATTGTTTTATATCTTATTAACTTTTTATGCCTAGAGTTGTTGAAAGATTTAGGGGTATCTCTTTCGTTCGGTCTTCATGTACGGTGACAGTTCACATATAAACAAAGTAAATTAATAGTATACTTTATCTTAAGTTATTTTATAAGATGATATTAGAATATATTCAATAAAATTTGATAGAGTTATCGTACCAGATTAAATATAAATATTTAGTTTTATATAATATATATATATATATATATATATATATATGTTTATACGAAAAAGAAATGTATTAAAAAATTTTATATCAATTAAAAATAAAATTAATTCATAATATACAAGTGATCACAAATTTTATATTTTACAAATTGATTTTATAAATTTAAATTAAAAAAATCCACTTAATAATTTTGAAAATTCATATCAAAGAGATCTTTTGATAAAATTTGTCAGAAATTATTATAATCTTTTCTATTTTAAAATTTTAGTGGCTTAATGAGTACCTGGAGCTAAAGGTATTTGTCATACATTTTTGTTGTTATTATTATTTTACTACAAAGGAAACACAGAAACCAGCATATTTGATCCCCCTTGATGTCTCTAAAAAAGGATAAACCCATCTCATTTTTTAACCCACTCACAGACCCTTATAAACTCTCCAGCACTAATTTCAATGCAACAAATTCAAGCTTCATATGATAAACGCTAAAATGGATCACTTGAAAGCATACTTTACGATTCCAGGAAAATGGATCTTCATGAAATAGTCTTCCCAATCAATCATTTTAGGGTCAAAGTAAAACATTTCCGTCTCTACTCCGCCTTCTCTTGCCATTGACAATAACTTTTCTGTATTCATATCATCAAATCTGTGTACAAAACATGCATTCTCATGAGTTAGTCATATTGATTACTATCAAACACCATTGTTGGCTTCTAATAATTAACTTACATCCCATTGAAGAACAAGTAAGGCTTGTAAAGGTCAGCCAATCGCATGATAGTGCGGATCTTCCTATTGAAGTTCAGACACATTTCCTGAAAATAATGACACGAAGCTGCATTCACCAGCTCTAGTCCCTATCAAATGCAAACAATATTTTGCTAAGCTCAAGTAAATTCACATGTGTGGTTACTTGTGAGAAGTGATTAAGGATTTGAAGTAACCTTTAAGGGAAGCTGATAACGAATGTACATATATTTGTGGAAGCTAGTAATGTTGCTCAATATGGTAACTTTGCCAACCCTGACGGGTTTTCCATCCTTGTTTATCCAAGGTTTTTCCATGAAATATCTTGTGCTGTAGTCTCGAAGATTAAGGTACCTAACTGGATTTGCAAGAGAAGAACCCACATGATATATGATGTCACTAGGTTGATTAGCATGAGCCACCATGCTCACTATGATTGCATTCACCACCATGTCCGCTGGTATCTGTTTCATGGGTTATTTGAACCAAACATTTGTCACGTACAACGGTTTTTCACTCAAAACAATGATTTCAAACTCATCAATATTAAAAATATCAACTTTTTTTAAAAGAAAGGTTTCACAAAACCAATAGCAGAAAAAAGGGTTTGGTTTACTGACTTACCACGTCAAAAACAGCCTTAAGATCCGCAAGGAAGCAAGTTAGCTTTCCTTTACCATAAGCAACAATCAAGCTGTCTATGGTTCTGTCAAAAACACCCCATCAGATAGGAAAATTTTGGTTACTATGTAGTGTTTCCATTTCTTGATACAACTTTCTTGGAAAGTGAAAACAAGAACATAACTGAAACCATATATATGTGTATTATTTGATTAGGTACCTTAAACCTTCTATCCAACCAGGGAAAGGTTCTCTGTAAGTACTAGTAATGATTGTGGGACGTACAATTACTACGCTCATGTTTCCCTTTGTAGTTCCTACAATCATTTCTCCCATTGCCTTTGTAAAGACGTACGTGTTTGGCCATCCATACATCCTTGCTCTAATAATTTGTCATGAAACAACCATCATGGTAATTGTAAACTAAGAAAATGTTACGTGACATCAAATAAATTTTGGAATACACACTAAATTATAGATAGACTTCTGGAGTTTATTTAAGTTGTTCAACAAAAAGGAAGTTGGTGCCATTAAGATGGAAGTAGTAACAAACCTTTTACTTCCCAAGTCCTTCATGGCCAATTCAATATCATGTTGTGTGGCTCCCTCCTCTCTCAGCTCATTCAATTTCTCCTCTACCTTCTTCTTTTCCATATCAATGTCTAGTCCAGTCACTCCATTTAGTGACACACCATAGTGATGTGGATCCTCTAGTATGAGTCCTCCTCTTTCTCCACATACATAAGCTGCAACATGACAACAAAGAAATTCTCGGGAATATTATCTCATGATATTCCATGGACATGGTGGGTTTGAAGAATTATTTTCTGTTAATTTCATAAGCATTATTTTGATCATGAGTGAAAGATAAGCCTTGGAAGATTGAAGGCAAGATTTTATTAGCTCTCCTTCAGATAAGATTTGCATCATCATATATACTAACCTGTTGATACGTGGACAAGCACCTTCAGCTTTACACATTTTTTGGCAAAGCTCATCACATGCTTAACTCCTAATGTATTTATACCCAGTGCAACATCGTATCTGAATATATTTGATAGACATAAGAAGAGAAAAAATATTTATAAAACTTCATCAACCACAGAGATTAACCATGATTTACACATATGCTCATATTTATGGCTTTTAAAATTAGAGTTTAATTTGAAAAAAAAAAAAACTTTGTACTTTTAATAATGTATCAGAAAATTCCATAGATATGGATTTTAAAATGATTGCAACAGTTAAAAAGTTTAACGTACGTGCACCAATTGTTTACTACAAAAACACAAGATATACTTATTCCAAAAAATTGTATCACCTTGAATATTACCTTTCCTCGAAGTTAGTTGTTGCAGCTAGATTAACTATAACATCTGTTTGGTTGCAAATTTCTTCGCACAGAATGGAGTTCTTCAAATTCAAGTCCTCATGAGAAATGTCTCCAGGTACCACAGTGAGCTTTTCTGAGACAAAGGAATTGAATCTTGTACCCAGTTTTTCCTTCAGCAATCTAAACAAGTCCTTCCCTATGATCTACGTACAAATGAAAAAACAATGTGTGGCACTTGATGTTAGGTACCAGAGTAACAGAGTATTTTCACTCACACAGCTAAAATTTGAGTAGAGAAAGAGGAAATTGACACAGATTATTTTACGTGGAAAACCCTCAACGAATAAGGGAAAAACCACGGGCAAC